>OATK01000259.1_pt1 | contig 50351 bp, 39 predicted proteins | sample 1516611 | NCBI WGS metagenome assembly OATK01 (sample SAMEA2579947, study PRJEB22360) | human gut metagenome | biome: human gut; feature: human-associated habitat; material: faeces | place: Denmark | collected 2008/2010 | reverse complement strand
CTTCCTGCTTTCAAAGAAATTACAGAAGATGATGCATGGAGTGGAATAAAAATCGCATGTTTAAAGTAGAACCCAACGAAGTACAACTCTTTTTTCACATTAAAAACAACATTACATGGCCACACACCGCCAATAACCCCATAAGAGGAACAACAGCAATTCCACAAAAAATTCTGTTTATATCCAGAACAGACACTGTTTTGCCACGACGCAATTCTATGAACAATGCAAAGTCCATCATAAGTGGTACCACATTGACCGGATATGAAAACATGGCGAATATCAGCCAAGCAGCCAATGCGGCTTTCAATGTCCTTTCATCAGAAAAGACAAACGGTGACACCACCAGCAGGAACAATACAAGCCCGCACATTCCGGTTTCCACTGCAATATGCAACAGTTCATTATAGGGATAAGTCACGTTGTCAGCTACATCCAGAAAAGCGAATTGAGGATGATTTCTGAAATAATCCGCCTGATAGAACATGTATTCCTTTTCAAAAGAGAAAGCATACAATAAAACAGCAACAACCAGTCCCACAACAAGATACCCGCCCAGCGGTCCCGGATTATTGAAAGTGCCCGTCACATCAAACAGAGGATGGCAACTCGACAAAAAGCGTTCCTTTATGATTCACCTTTCGCGCCAAAATAGCAAGAGGACTAACAGTATCTTCTGTTTCAGTGTTTTCAGAGGCATTCTTGTTTTAGCAATGATAAAAAATGGTATCTAACAATCAACTTATTTCCATTTCTTTACTCCTTCCATATTTTCCGGTGTAGCTTCTATCAGGCTCAAGGCAAATCCACCGCTACGTGCCAGCTTCACATTCATCTTGTTCTTGCTCGTCACGATGCCCTTCTTAATCTGATAAGCGGTAGCATTTTTTTCAAAATCAGCATCTTTGGCATCGGCATAAAGCGTGGCTATGTACTGCTTGCCCGGCTCCAGGAAGTCGAGAACAAAAGCTGAAGTGCGTGCATGCTCATCGGTGATGCCTCCCACAAACCAATTCTCCGTACCCTTGGCTTTACGGGCCACGGTAATATAGTCTCCCGGCTCCGCTTCAAGGTACTTACTGTCGTCCCAGTCTACTGCCACGTCCTTGATGAACTGGAAAGCATCCAAATGGGGTTCATAATTCTCCGGCAAATCGGCAGCCATCTGCAGTGGGCTGTAGAGGGTGACGTATAATGCCAGTTGCTTTGCCAGCGTGGAATGAATCTGCCCGTGATTGTCATGATTCATAAAATTCAGATAAATGTCAAAGATGCCCGGGGTATAATCCATCGGACCACCTATCAAGCGGGTGAAGGGGAGCACAGTGGTGTGGGAAGGCTTGTTGCCGTCATAAGGCTCGAATTCCGTGCCACGGGCTGATTCATTGCCAATCAAGTTGGGATAGGTGCGGCACAAACCTGTAGGACGTACTGCCTCGTGCGCATTCACACAAATCTTATATTCGGCAGCTTTTTGTATGGCATAGAGGTAATGATTGTTCATCCATTGTCCATAGTGATGTTCTCCGCGAGGAATTATATCGCCCACATAACCACTCTTTACAGAGTTATAGCCATTATCCGCCATAAACTGATAGGCTTTGTCCAGATGACGTTCATAATTGCGTACCGAAGCAGAAGACTCATGATGCATCATCAGCCTGACCCCTTTACTGTGTGCATAGGCATTCAGCATCTTCACGTCAAAGTCGGGATAGGCAGTCACAAAGTCGAACACAAAATCGCGCGAACTTCCACCCCAGCTTTCCCATCCTTCATTCCAGCCTTCTACCAATACTTGGTCGAAACCATGTTCGGCGGCAAAATCTATATAGCGTTTCACTCTTTCATTAGTGGCTCCATGCCGACCGTTCGGCTTGATTTTCGTATAGTCGTTTTCTCCAAAACGCATAGCAATCAGTTCATCTGTATAACTCCACGACTTCTGACCGGTAATCATCTCCCACCATACGCCTACATACTTCACCGGTTTAATCCACGAAACATCTTCATAGGCACAAGGTTCGTTCAGGTTCAAGGTAAGTTTGGAGGCAAGCATATCACGAGCGTCATCGCTCACCATGATGGTACGCCACGGGGTCTTCCCGGGAGCTTGCATATATGCCTTGTTTCCCAAAACATCCGGGGTCAACCACGATTCAAAAATCAAGTTCTTTTCATCCAGATTGAGATGCATACAAGAATAGTCCACCAAAGCCGCTTCATGCAAGTTGATGTATAGACCATCGTCCGTTCTCATCTGCAAGGAGGTTTGCACACCCGTGGGCGAGAAAACGAACTGGGAAGCATTCACCGTCACCGCCTTATCCATTAAACCGCGAATTTCGGACAAACGGGACTCTGTATAGTCATACTCCTGCGTGTCATAGTCACCGGGAATCCAGAAAGCGGTATGGTCTCCGGTCATGGCAAACTGGGTATGCTCCTCTTTTACCGTAAAATAGTGCAGGGTTCTTTGTAAAGGGAACTCATAACGGAATCCCAAACCGTCATCGTAAAGACGGAAACGGATAACGATATGGCGGTTCTGCTCCTTCTGGTCCAACGTCACAGCCAGCTCATTGTAATAATTCCGTATCTGCGACACTTCTCCCCACACAGGTTTCCATGTTTCATCGAAAGTTGAAGCCTCGGCTTCCACAAGTGTAAAACCATTCATCAAGCCCGGGTCACCCACCAATTCCAAGCCCAGTTTCGATGGATTAACCACGGCTTTCTCTTTGTAAAACAACTGATAGACTGGCTCTCCCAAAGCATTTACGGTAAACTCAAGACGGAGATTTCCATCAGGCGAAGTGATACCTTCGGCCATCGCCACCTTTCCTACTACCACGAAAAGCAGAAAGTAAATCCACTTCACAGATGCATAATGCATGTTCTTCATATCTTTTTGTTAATGGTTTCTAAATCTATCATTACTGTTTAGGAGTCAACTTCAGCAACACGACACCGTGTGCAGGAATATCAAACTGCATCTTATCCTTGGTACTTCCGATGTCCTTATGTTTCCATAAGTCGCGTACTTTGTATTCTTTCTCCCAGAAGCGGACATCTGCAAAAGAGAGGTTTTCTTTCTGCAAAACGGTTTCCACATTCCAGGGTTGTTCATCGCGGTTAAAGAAACATACTGCGGCTTCACCATTGGACAACTGCTTCACCCAAATTTCATGCTCACCCACTTTCATGTATCGTCCACCTTGTTTGCCAAGCTTGTCCTGATTTACTGCAATCACTTCTTTATTTGTCAAAATTCCAAGTGTCTCCTTGTCCATTTTACGAATATCATTACCCGCGAGCAAAGGGGCAGCAAGCATACACCACATCGTGAAATGAGAGCGATTCTCTTCCATCGTCAGCACACCATTACCCACCTGAAGCATGTCCGGGTCGTTCCAATGTCCCGGTCCGGCGTATTTGTGCAAGTCGGCATTCTTGTCAATGATTTCTACGACACCGCATCCTCCCCAATAATTAATACCTTTAAAAGCATTGATAATGTCACCGGTAGTCCTCCAAAGATGTCCGATGCCTTTTGCCCATGTCCAAGGCTGGCTGTTTCCCCACTCGCAAATAGAGAATACGATAGGACGCCCGGAAGCCTTCAGGGCATCACTCATTGTTTTGTAGGCAGCTTGAGGATTCTGGCCTTCATCAAAACACCAGTCATACTTCAAATAATCCACTCCCCATTCCGCATAAGTGCGTGCATCCTGAAACTGATAGCCACGGCTTCCCGGTCGTCCGGCACAAGTCAGCGTTCCCGCACATGAATAAATACCGAATTTAAGTCCTTTGGAGTGTATGTAATCTGCCAAAGCCTTGATGCCGGAAGGAAAATTCTTTTCATCAACCAGAATGTTTCCTTCATTATCCCGGCCTACCTGCCAACAATCATCTATATTGAGATACTCATATCCTGCATCCTTCATGCCGGTAGACACCATCAAGTCTGCAATCTCACGAATCTGTTTTTCATTAATGTTACAACTGAAGCAATTCCAACTATTCCACCCCATAGGAGGAGTCAAAGCCAAAGAATCGGTACTGTTTGCACGGGCAGAAATGACAGTGCAAACTACAAATAATAAACATAAAAATCTGTTTTTCATAATACAATTGTTTTTCAAGGAATAATTAAATATTTCAAGTTTCGCAAGTTACCTTTGCGTTTTCAAAACAATCTCAACGCTCTTCCTCCGAGAGAGAGCATTAAGATACAACAGTTCATCAACAATCTGAAAAACTTGAGAAACTTCAGTTATTATAAAACACAAAATCAATGGTTCCTTAAATATCAGATTATCGGTCTTATAAAACCACTATCGCAATGATGCTATATCAATCACCAACTGGCTATCATCCGTGATGTGTGTAGTAGTAAACTTTACTTTATCATCCAGCCTTACCTTAATCTCTACTGTAGCATTGCCAAGGATAGTACCTGCCTTGTTGTCCAGTAGAATTTCAAAGTTCAGTGTCGACTTGTTCGTCACTTTCACCAGAGCCTGATTGCCTTTCACCTCCTTCACTTCATAAGAGAGGCACGCCTTGACCAGAGATAGCAGGTTCTTCTCAGAGCCTATCAGTATATCCCCGAACTTCACTACCGAACGCCCGGCAAGGAGAGCTTCTTTCACTCCTTCTTGAGAACGTTCTTTGGCAAATACAATCGTCATCGGTCCACTTTGTTTGTCCGTACGATACGTTTGCTTATAAACACCATGTATATCGGTATTTCCCATATATGTCAGGCCGTATTCCTTACAGTAATTAAAAGCTTTCGGATAGTACTCAAAGCCGTTCACCACCTCTATTCCATGTATCTTTTTTTGCTTAATCAAATCTTTATGGACATTATATAAAGTACTTGTGTCGTTAGGCCACCCCGGATGATTCCACATAATGAAGGCCCCTTGCTTCAAAGCGTTGTCAACAGCTTTCAGAGGATCTTCCACGTCCAGTGCATTGGCATCCGTCAAGAAGAGAGCATTGATGTGCCCTATCGGCTTGGAACGGGTTATCTCGGCTCCCTGAATTACTATCAGATTGGAAACTTTCTCTACAGTCTTTGCCCTTTTGTAAGATTCGTTATGGTCGGCCTTGATATAGTCTTTATTGGGGCGATATTCTATATGGTCGGTAATGGCTATCACATCCAGCCCGCGAATAGCAGCTTCCCACACCCGATTTTCAGGTTTTATATCTCCATCGGAGAAGATGGTGTGGGTATGAAAATCACACTTCAGAGTTTTATATCCTTCCACATCGGGGATATAAATATATTCGCCCGAATAAGGCTGCTGTGCTTCCGATACCTTCACTACTTCCAGGCCCTGCAACTGTGCAGAGCCCCGAAGTGTGAAAGCCGATAAAAAAGCCAAAGATAAAATTAACTTTTTCATTCGTCTCTCTATTTTATAGTTTGCTATTTTGTAGGAGTAATCTTCACGAAGGTGACACCGTGATAGGGAACTTCCGTCCGGAAGATGCCGTTCACCTCTCCCAAGTCTTTCTGTCGCCACAAGTCACGAACCATTGCTTTTCCTTCAATGCCAAGCTGTTTCAAATCAAAATCAAAAGCATACTCTCTCATCTGCATAGCTTCAGCATCCTCCTGATCCCAAAGAATGAAATAAGGGTCTACATGGAAGAAGCCTACCGCATAAGAACCGTCGTACAGCTTTTTACTCCATACTTGGCCGTTCTCTACCATCATCTTCTTGGCGGGAGCCACCATGGGGTCTTGGCTGACTGCTATCACTTCGTTGTTGGTCAGCAGATTCAGCGTAAAGTCGTCCATATTTGCCATGTCGCAACCTATGAGCAAAGGAGAAGAAAGAAGGCACCACAAAGAAATATGAGAGTACTGTTCGTCTGCCGTAAGATATGAATCGTGCACTTTGCTTCCCCAGCCTTGACCAAGCTTGCCAACAACCAGCATGTCGGGGTCATTGTTTCTGCCCGGAGCCGTAGCATCCGCACAAACATCCTGGAAAGTACCTATAGCTGTCACAACATTCCATTCGTCCGTGATGTCGCGAGTAGTGCGCCATTGGTTTCCTCCTGCTTCCGGTGCCCAGTTCCACACATTGGGAGCGCCATAACCCACACAGTAAACAATGTCACGGTTCACCTTATCCAATGCCTTGCGCATCACGATATAGGGTTCCTGAATAGTCTTCTCTTCCGAATCTTTTTCTATCTCCAAATATCCGCAATAGTCATATTTCAAATAATCCACTCCCCAGCGTTCCCATGTCTTGGCATCAATTTCTTCGTGCTGGTAGCTGCCCACATGTCCGCCACAAGTGATATGTCCCGGTGAGGAATAAATACCGAACTTCAAGCCCAATCCATGAATATAGTCTGTCAATGCCTTGAAATCGGGGAATTTATCGTTTGAAAGTATCTCGCCCTGCTTGGTACGCGCCGCAGCTTCCCAACCATCATCTATATTCACGTATTCCCATCCGTAGGCATGCAGTTTTTCGTTCATCATGCGGGCTGCGTCACGCACTTTCTCGTCGTTCACAGAAAGCCCCCAACAGTTCCAACTGTTCCATCCCATAGAAGGAGTCAAGGCTATGGCATCCCCTATTTTAACAGTTACCTCTTTCTGGGCCGTACCTTTGTCATTGGTGGCTTTGAGCGTTACCTTATACTCTCCCTCTACTGTGGCTTTACCCGTAATGCGACCGGTAACAGCATCCAATTTCACACCAGCCGGAAGCCCTTCGGCCTCAAACTTCATGGGGCGGTTGCCGGTAGCCATCACGGACCATAGAAACGGATTACCCGGACGTGCGCCATAGACCAGCGGATTGTTGATGACCGGACTTTCGGGAGCAGGAGGCGTAAGGATATACTTCTCTTTTGCCACCGGTTTTGCCCACGCAGGAACAGGTTTCACATCGCCACGGGTCGTTATCTTCACATTGAGCCAGTCGGCATGGTCGTACATAATGCCGTCACCACATTCTTCTACCAATAGCAGCACTTTGTCCACCCCTTTCAGGTTTACATTAAACTCTTTTACAGGATCTCCTTTCTGCATCACTCCACTCTTCCAGAGTTCCTTCTTGTCACCGAGAATCTTGAACTGAAGTTTGCCTGCAAACAAGTTCTTGTCATCAGCTCCTGCCAAACCGGAGATAGAAACGGCCTTTCCATCCAAATCGTACAGCAGGCGGCTGATGGAATGGGCACCAAGTCCACGTTCATAAACAACTCCATTCACTGTAAGCGGGGTATGTACTACGGAACGGTTGACTTCAAGCATTCCCCAGTCCTGAACATAACAGGAATCTTGACCGAATTCATCCAGCCACACTTCTTTAGTAGGCCCGTTGTCGCAAGACTGCAAGCTCCAAGCCCCCATCAACATTGCAGCCATAAGTGCTGCACATTTTTTAATTTTCATTTCTTTGTGTTTTTTGTAAAATCAAGTGAGATTATACTCACCTGCAAAATCCAATTTATTGTAAATAATCCCTACCAACATACGATATTTTTAAAAAGCCCCTCTAGGGCACACTCTGAGAGGGGCTATAATCAGTATACGACTGAATAGGGTTCAGTATACGATTGAATGGCATTCAGTATACGACTGAATAGGGTTCACTTCGGAACACAATTCGCGAATCCCCAAAAACGGCCATTATCCGTAATGTTCAATTACCACATCAATCAATCGCCTTTTCTACAAATACGAATATTATCGAATGCAAAATTACGGGCTATCTCAGGATCTATCTCCAAACGCATATTGAAGCTTGTGTACGAACCTGGATGGTAGTCCGGATAATCCTCTGACAAATATACATTAAACGGCAACGTAATTGTCTCCCAACGGTTGAAGTTCTGTATATTAAAGTCTGTAGCAACCCAATCGCATGTGGGAGCAGCCCAATAAAGATAATTACAGAACCTTATTCTGTCCTTGATGAATTGATTGGATGTGCGGAATTCACATTTCACCACATAATTCTTACATGATTCAAGTCCTAACATATCATCAGTATAAGGTATATCGCCTCTTTCTGCAATATACCACCAAGAGCTATATTCAGATTTATCATCTATTCTCAAGAAGTTACCGCTCAACCGTTGTGGATCTTTCTCATCAGTCACCACATTTGTCATAGAACTGGGCAAATATTCGTCAAAGTCCATAATCATAAAATCACAATCGTAGTAACGTCCGGGGCATACCGCCTCAACATTATACTTCACCCCTTTCACTTTAATTTTTATGTTCTTATCTACATCAACCGGTACTTTAGCAGTCAGATAATTATTAGCCGATTTAATGACCGGAGATACCTTTCCATTGAAATCGACAACAGCATTGAGCGAATCTATTTCATAGAGGTTGAAGAAATCTCCATAAATCATAATCGTATCACCCGGTGCCGTATATTCATTGAACATGCGGGAAAGCTTTAAATTGGGCGCTACCGTTTTAAAAGGAATTTCAAAACAACCGGCCGTATTATAAATACTTATTTTATCGGTTTTCTTGGTTGCCAGCTTTACCGGTATCTTTATAAACAGAATATCATCTTCTGTATATACCTCTTGCATATCCAGCTTAATGTCATCAATCAAAATAGAATCGATATTATGAACATCCAAACCGGTTCCATGAACAGCTATAAAATCCCCCAAAGCAGCTTCTTCAATGGTGGTATTCATATCAGCAATGGTGGTCACATTGGTCAGTTCAATAGGGAGTGCAACTCCGTCATCGTCAGAGCAAGATGTCCAAGAAATTCCCATAAGAAGAGCACCGACGAGATACATCTTCCTAAAACTCAATATCTTTTTCATTGTATTTTTCATCATATAGTTAATAAATAGGATTACCATCCGGGATTATTTTTCTCAATATAAGGGTTACCGTTAATTTCATCGGGCGGAAGGGGCATCAGCCAGTGCTTCTCCTCACGTCTCTTCAAATTACCGTTTTCATCCATACCGATAGCATTCATTACCGATAAATAAATACCCCAACGAATCAAGTCGGTACGACGATTCCCCTCAACTGCAAACTCTTTAGCACGCTCTTCCAAGATAAACGAACGGAAAGTTTCTTTCGTAAACGGAATCTTCTCATGACGCTTGCTTACCAGCGTACTATTGTTACGCTTATTCAACAATTCAATCTTAGAGAATGCATCTTGGGTAGGTCCATTCAATTCATTATCAGCTTCCGCATACAGTAACAGCACTTCTGCGTAACGCATAAAAGGCCAGTTAAAGTCTTTACGATTACCGTCAATTTCACCCGTCACTGCCGTAAACTTAGTAAAACGAGAACCGTAATAAGCACCATACGTAGGCTGGTCGGTCTTCTGATAAGCTCCAATACCCTGGTCGGCATACGGAGCCTCTTCACGGTTCACGTATACACTGTCACGCAACGGGTAGTAACGCCAGGTATAAATGCCCAGTTCTTCGTTATAAGAATCGGGGTAACGGTGCAGAATGCCCCATGTAATACGTTCATCTTTCCAATCATCGAACATCTGCAGCCAGTGATCGCGATAAGTATAATAACCAGAACCCAGAGTTCTATCCTCTTTCCAATAGCCGTAATACGATTCGCTGATATAGTTTCCGGCAAGATTATCCCCTTCGGGATAAGTCTGTAATGTAAACAGGAATTCCGGCCCGTTCTTATTGTCGATTTTCCATAATTCTTTCTGACTGGAAGCCAACACACACTCTCCTTCTGCAATCACTTCGGCTGCTTTCTCTTTGGCCAGTTTGTAATACTCCTGAGAATTGAACTCTTCATATCCCGGAAGACGAATCTTGTTATGCCAGATTTCCTGAGGCATCAATGCCGATTCTGTTCCATCCGGATTCGTAACCTTGCCGGGACCACCCTTTACCATGACTTTGCCACTCTCCATCGAAGCAGAACCAATCGTAGCATAGACTAAAGCCAACAGCGACTTGGCTGACGCACGAAATACATGCCCTTTCTTATAATCCGAGTCTGTACGAGGCATCAGCAACGTTTCAGCCTCCTTTAAATTGGCTATAATGTCCTCATACACTTCCTTGACGGAAGCTCTGGGCTGGTAACTGCTGTTACCTTCACCAATAGAAGTTTTAAACAAAGGAATACCACCAAAACGACGTACTAATTCAAACTCCGACCATGCCTTGAGAAAACGAAGTTCACCCAACGCATTATTCTTGGCTTTCTCAGGTACATTGGTCATCTTGTCAATCAGATAATAGTGGTAATTGGCACGATGAATGGCGGTTGAATAATATGCAAACACATTATTTATACTACCATTGTTATAAAAGTTACCGGTACCGGTTTCTTTAAAAGCCCAACCCGGCCCTGTCTGATAGTCATTATCATAATTAGTAGCAGAATCATAACTACCCCATTCAAACATCCAGGCCAACGGTTGGTAAGCGCCATTTACCAACAGTTCATACTCACCATCAGCAGACAAGTCTTCACCTGAAATAAATGTATATACTTCTTCATCCAACGTACAAGAAGTCATCAACATGGAGCCTAAGCCCAATGCCATTAATATATTCTTAAATTTCATAGTCATCATTATTTAAAATCCAATTTGAACACCAAAATTAAATGTACGGGCACTTGGATAAGAAGCCATATCCACACCTCTGCGTTTAGGGTCACTACCAAATGAATTCACATCAGGGTCCATCCAACTATAACCGGAAATTGTAAATAGATTGGAAACGCTGGCAACCAAATTAATACTCTCCACAAACTTCATCGGATGGCGGAAACGGTAGCTCAAGCTGACATTCTTGCAACGCAAGTAAGATCCATCCTCAATGTAACGGTCAGATGCCTTCATAGAACGTGTACTGGTTCTATTGGCACGCGGCCATTTGGCATTTGCCCTATTTTCGGCAGTCCAACGATTGTTATAAATAAAATAAGGCATATTATCCACGCTGGCCATATCAAATTTCTTAAGATTGACATTCAACACGTCATTACCTTGTGTACCCTGCAAGAAGAAACTGAATGTCCAGTTCTTCCATTCCAATGTATTGGTTATACCATATTGGTAATCCGGGTTGGTATTACCTATAATCTGACGGTCTCGATTATCAATTACAGGATCGTCATCAAGATTCTTGTATTTCACTTCACCTACCATGCTTTTAACCTTAGAGTCCGTCTCATTTCTATACAACGGATCTGCACGGACTTCGGCCTCATTGTCATAAAAGCCATCTTCCACATACCCATATAGAGTACCGATAGGCTCACCATTACGTACCAAGAACATGTTCTCAATACCCCAAGCCACATCAGAATATTGGTCGGCATCCAAACCACCCACCTTATTACGGTTGAATGAAATATTGGCATCTATAGACCACAAGAAATTACGTGCCTTTACAGGAATGAAATGACCGGAAATTTCCAACCCTTTATTTGTTACATTACCATAGTTTGCCTGAATACGGCTAAAACCGGAACTCATAGGAATAAGCTTATCCAACAATAGGTCTTTTGTCTTCTTATAATAGGCATCTACTGTCAAATTAACACGGTTATTCAAGAAAGCAATGTCCAAACCTATGTCAAACTGATTGGTTGTCTCCCATTTCAGAAGAGCTGCTGCAGGTCCTCCCCAGCGGGATTCTGCCATACCACTCTGCAATGAACCACCCATACCGTAGTTAGAAACAACAAAACGGGAACGGGTAGCATAGGCACTGACCCCCTGACCTCCGGTCTGTCCGGCACTGACACGCAATTTCAAGTCATCGAAGAAATTCAGCTGCTTTACAAAAGACTCATCAGACAAACGCCAAGCAACGGCTCCCGAATAGAAGTTATTCCAACGATTTAACTCTGACAATTTACTGGAACCGTCACGACGCATAGAAAAAGTGAATAAATAACGGTCCAGCAAATTATAATTGGCTCTGAACAGATAGGACATCAGCTGAGACTTTCCACGACTACTTTCCATACGACGGTCCTTAGTTCCTGCTTCAATGACGTTGTCTTCAGTCATATCGTTCGGGAAATTAGATGCAGCCATCCACTTACTATGCCACATGCTGTTTTCATAAGTCATACCAAGCACAGCATTAATGCCATGAACTCCAAACTTCTTGTTGAAAGTCAACAAAGACTCTGTCGAAATGCTTTCATAAGCATCATCTGACTTCGTTGCATAACCATTTGTAGGAGCTATACCCGCACCGGTCCAACGGTTATTATAGGTATTACGTTCATAATAGCTATAACCGTAACCAAAATTCTGACGGAATTTCAACCAGTCGGTAAACTTCAATTCACCAAAGCTTGAGATAAATACATTCAACGTCTCTTGGATATTCTTCTCCGTATGTACAGTCAAATAAGGATTAGCCAAACCGGTAGAGAAATCTTCCGAAAAGCCAGAGTCTTTATTGGGATCGAATACCGGACGAGTAGGATTAAACGAAATAGCTGCAGGAATTACACCATACGTTTCACTATTGGTACGTGCCAAACGATTATCGGAAGTTGCAAAACTGATGTTAGTACCTAACTCTAAAAAATCATTGATTTTACGGCTGTTGTTAGCTCTCGCTGTATAACGTCTATAATAAGAATTAACAATCACACCCTGCTGGTCAGTATAACCACCGGAATACATATAGTTACCTTTCTTATCACCACCCGATACTGTAACATTATAATCTTGGCTTATTGCTGTCTGAAAAATTTCATCCTGCCAATTTGTTCCATAACGTACCGGTCCTCCTTCTTTTTCGACAAAACCCTTCCGGTAATCCCATGGACTTGGCTTATACTCCTGACCTACTACAACCATTTCTCCTGTAATAGGATCCGGAGCTTTCACCGGAGCCCAATATCCCACCAAAGGATATTCCAATTGGCTGTCTGCCTCAGAGTAACCGTCATACAAGAGACCATTCGTGATACGTTCATTACGGTACAAAGCGTAATCACAAGCATCGAGCACATCAATACGTTTTACCGGATTAGAGATACTAAGGTTAGCAGAAAGCTGAACTTTTGCCTTTCCCTCAGCACCGGATTTAGTAGTAATAAGCACAACACCATTGGCAGCACGAGAACCATAAATAGCGGTAGCAGATGCATCTTTTAAAACTTCAATAGATAATATATCTTGTGGACTAATGGTACTCAATGGATTATTACTCTGTTTCATACCATAATCCGTTGTACGTCCTTCACCCATAGAATACGGCATACCATCGACTACATACAAAGGCTCTGTACTGGTAGTAAACGAATTGGCACCACGAATTTGGATATTTATACCGGCACCCGGGGCTCCGTCAGACTGGGACACATTTACACCTGCCATTTTGCCTTGCAAACCTTGATTCACACTCACAGGGTTTGTTTTCAGCAAATCTTCGCTCTTTAAAGAAGATACAGATCCCGTTAAATCTCTTTTAGGAACAGCACCATAACCAATAACAACTGTTTCTTCCAACATTTGGCTGTCCTCTTTCAAAGTTACATTAACAGTAGTCCTACCCTTAACAGCTACCTCTTGTGTTCTATAGCCAATAAAAGAAAAAACCAATGTCGCATTTTTAGGAGCATTTACAGAGTAACGTCCATTAACATCTGTTACAGCGCCATTCTGTGCATTCTTCACACGAACAGTAACACCGATTATCGGCTCGCCGAAATCGTCAGTTACTACACCCGTAATTTTAGAAGTTTGAAGCATTTCTGTCGTCTCAGCTTTCAAACCACTTGGAACCATCATAAGTGCCATTAAAAGCACTCCGACAATTCGAGTCATAGCTTTGTGTAATCTTTTCATAGATTCATTTTTGGATTAATAAATTAAGATTTTTTTCATTGTATTGTTTTTTATATCGCACTTCATTGTATTAATGAAATGCGATAATTAACGTTTCTATTAGCCTGAAATCATACTTTTTCTACTTAGACATATCTGTTTAAGATGGCTGCATCTTCCATATCCGGGCGGCTTCATTCCCATATAATATCAATTCATCTCAAACTATATTTCATATTTTCCGGATGACCCTATTATTCCTTCATTATATTACCTGGTTAACGAATACTTGGATTTACAAAAATCTCATCCATATACACATTTTCCAAAGCGTCAAAAGCAACTTTCACATAACGTGTCTTTTCTTTTAAATTATCTATCAAGACTGCGTCAATCCAAGCATCATGCTTGTTGTTAGGAAAATACGGAGTATCCTTTATTGAAGCCAGATTATAAGTCTGGCCATCTTGAGAAGTGTAAACATAAACCTTCAAAGGAGCACCTATCTTTTCCTGATTATAGTTCAAAGTACGTACCAGCACCTTTTGAAGCGAAGTATTCTTTTGCAAATCAATCACTACCTCATGATGACCTTTTTCAAACCTTACCCAACGGCTGTCTCCACTATCCTCTTCGGCTACCCGACCATCTGCCAGTGCCTTCATATCAACTTTACCAATCATTTCCGATTTGGCTGAATTGACCAACTTGTCAAGCAAAGCAGCTTCAAATAATTTCCAAAAACTGTCACCTTCTTTCCAAGCCATATAATTGTTGTATAAATTATTAGACCACACAGGTTGTCCCAATTGATAAGCAGACTTTGGGTCTTCGATAATTCCACCGAACATAAACGAAATTATTTTGTCGACACCAGCAACCGAAGCCGCTACCTGCTGTGACAGCAAACGGGAATAAGCAGCCGGAATCAAAGCAGATTGGCGGTCATTGGTTCCCTCTTCCCAAGTAAAGGTTTCGCAGTTCGCCCACATCTCAATATTCAGGCGATTGTGAATATCGCGCATCCTTTGCCAATTCTTTTTCAAGCGAGGAAGAGTAAATTTGTCACGTACACATCCCACCTCATCTTGATAAGCAATAATATCGACTTTCAATTTTGCCATCTGCTTCTCAAAATCAGGATGATCAAATTCGGACAGACCAATACCATACGGAGAAATCAAGGTCTTCTTTCCGGGAGTCAAAGAATGAGCCTTCTCTGTCAATGCATTTACTGACTGAACAGCATGCTCGGCAAAGATAGGGCAAAGACAATCTTCAACCGGAAGATACCAGCCATAGAAAGCTTTATGATTTTTATAGAGAGATGCCAATTCCTCCATAATCTGAAGCTGACGCTCCTTAATCACTGGATCAAGCAGATTATCATCCTGATCTTTTGCCCAACCGGTACTCATAAAAACCTTCATGCCATGTTTGGCAGCTTCGTCAAGAATCGCATCAACGGGGCTTTGCAATTTATCATTATATAACCACGGCATCAACTTTGACGGATAATATGCTTTCCCTTCATTAGCAACCTCCATGAACACCAAATATTCAATCCCCATGTTAGCCAATTCACGCACTTTAGCAGTCCATAATTTAGGATCCATATTATCAAAATGTTGTGGATTAGTATACTTATTCCGCACATCCTTGTAGGCTAAATTAATCCATGTACCCGTAATAGGCTGTACCACAGAAACCGATTGGACCATTTTTTCTTTTCGAGATTCGTCAGAACCCTTATTTCCCGCACATGCAGAAATTATCGGTAATGCAGCCAACAATCCCAATAGTCCCAACATTTTCATTTGTTTTTTTTGTCTCATAGTATATTATTTAAAATAAAGAATTTAATTACCACCAGATATAATTATCAACCCCAAGCCTGAAAGGAAAAGTATCAGCATAAATACAAGCAGCATATTTATTGACTTAGATGCGCCCTTGAATTCTTTCCAGATAAATATTCCCCATAAGGCAGCAACCATAGTGGCACCTTGTCCCAAAGCATAGGAGATAGCTGCACCAGCTTTCCCTGCAGCAATATAACTACAAGCAGTCCCCAATGCCCAGATGGTTCCTCCCAGAATTCCAACAAGATGTGTCTTCATATTTCCACTGAAATAGTCACTATACGCTATCGGCTTGCCGACAAAGGGTTTCTTCATGACCAATGTATTGAAGAAAAAGTTGCTGACAAAAATACCCACTGCAAACACAAACAATGCTGAATAAGGAGTCATCATACCCGCAGTCGGCGTTTCCAGATTCTCTAAATCCATAGCAGCCGCTACAAAACGATAGAAAAATGCCATCAATATACCTGCACACACAGCTATAATAATCCCTTTTTTCCTCATTGCCTGGTATGTTCCTCCTTTAGCAACTTTCCCAGAAGCTATACCATTAAAAATAATAGCAAGTACAATCAGAAATACTCCAGAAAACAAAACAGTTGCATCACCTTGAGGAGCACTAAAGTAATTTATAAATACACCCAATACCAGAGCTAACCCAACGCCTACGGGGAAAGCGACAGACATACCAGCCAATGACATGGAAGAAGATAACAAAATGTTGGATGCATTAAAAATGACACCTCCCAAAAACGCACTCACCAAATTAGAGATATCAACCTGAAGCAAATCATCGACAAAGCCTCTACCTGCTTCGCCCGTACTTCCTAAAGTAAATCCCCATATCAAAGAGAAGAGAAGAATTCCAACGACATAATCCCAATAAAAAAGTTCATATCGCCAAGTTTTCGCTGCCAGCTTTTGAGTATTCCCCCAAGAGCCCCAGCAAAGCATGGTAACCCAACAAAGAGCTACTGCCAATCCATAATTTTCAACTATATACATTACAATTAATTATTTATAGGTTAATTGATTGGGCTGGCTGGAATAAATAACCGCCTCACCTAAATAAACTTGTGCATCCGTACGAGGATTCAACCATTTCAAAACAACCGTGTGCGCTGCATCAGGCAACTGGTATTTATGAAACGAATCAACCCTTCTGTCATCTATAGAAGTAGATTTAGCAACGGGAAGATTGGCAGTTTCTGCTAAAGCGCCATCTATATACATCGCAACACTCGCAACATACGATTCATCAGCACACTTCACATATCCTTTCAAAACAAATCCGTTACCATCAAACATAAACTCTGTAGCATCCTGTAACAAAAGGTTAACAGCTTTCTTCTCTGCCGGATAATGACCTTCAAAAGCTTTCTCATACTTTACAGCAACCGGCTGTTGCGTTTTAATAACAACCTGCTCTCCCTGAACAGAACCTCCTTCTTGCTCTATCACCTGCAAAGCTTGTTTCAGACTTAACTCATAAAGCTTATTCAGCGAAACTTCCGTATAGGCAAATGGGATGTCCTCTACTTCGTAAAGACTTTCTTTCCATAATTCCGGAATATTACTATATCCAAGCATTGTACCCAATATACCGGCAGCAGTAGCCGCATTACAATCAGAATCTTGCCCACAACGTGCCGAAATATCAATAGTCTGATAAAAATCTTTCTTGCCATATAACAGACCTATAGCCACATAGGCACTATTTATCTTGGCATCAATATTAAACGGAACAAAAACGCCATCGGGACACCCCACTTCCGAAGTCCACTTCTTCTGGCATTCAAACCAAGTCTGTTTCCAGTCATCTGGATATTGCCGATACCAACCAATCACATCTTTTATGCAAGCATAAAAATCACTTTGCTCGGGAATTGTATTCAATGCCTCTTCTACCACATACTCCATATCATCTGAAACAAAAGCCATGGAATATAGAGCGCCCACATACACACCACCATACCAGCCGTCGCCATACGTAAAGATGTGACCGATTTTATCTGAAATTTCAGAAGCAGTATTAGGCATGCCCGGTGACATTAGACCTGCAAAATCTGCTTCTATCTGATAGTCAATATCATCTGCATGAGGATTATTCAACCAATGTCCGGACATGGGGGGCATAATGCCTTGCTTAATATTATATTTTGCAACTTGGTTGGCATGCCACAAAGGAAATCCGGCATCAGCAAACGAAACAGCAAAAGAATCGGCCGGTGCCTCTAAACCCAAACGGTCGAACACATTCACAAATACAATATCCACATATATATCATCATACAATCCGGGAAATGTATCATAATAATATTTCACTCTATCTTTGGACCATTTTATGGGAGTATAGTCTTGAATCATAGTACCATTATGCAGAAATTCAACCGGTCCTCCATAGGTACAACCAATGGTTTTCGCTGCCCAACCACCTTTCACTTTATCAGCCAATTGTTTTTTAGTCATAGAGACTTCATCTTGCACAACTGAAGTGGAAGAACTGCATCCTGCACACAGTACAACAAAAGCCCAAATAATAAAAGTTACATTCTTCATATTTATCAATTTTACAATTGTTATTCAGCTTTTACTTTAGCAGATTCTTTACCAATCACATTATAAACAGCTACTTCATAAACATTATCTACTGTACCTTCTGCATCAACAAAAGTTCTCGGAAGTTGTCCGTCACGTATTTGTAATTTCATAATCAACTGCCCATCACGATAGATACTATATCCGTCAACTGCTTTCATTTCATTCGGTATCCAAGAAACTTCAATTCCCTTAGCCACCTTTCGTACAGCAGCATTCTTCACTTTTTCAGGAATATCCATTATAGGCAAACATCCCGTCCGGCAATATTGAAGATATGCCTGATGATACGCCGGATTAACTACAAACGGGCTATTGTAATGATTGTATGCAAAACAAATCAAATTGCCAACATAGCCATTTACAATCTCTAACTGTTTTTGAACCCTTTCTAAAGGAGCGCTAGTCCAAAAGCGCTGATCGAATGTCTCTACATTTCCCCAAAACTTCAGCCCAGGTTTAGTATTGACAGCCTTCTTCAAATTAGAAAACCATTCCCACAAATTATCCAAATTCAGTCCACCTGCACCGACACAATCCTGAGGAGCGAATATATCTCCCGGACGGAAGTCGGTTTGCGCAAAGACGTTCGTCCACATCTTGCCACATTCTTCAGCATTTCCACCTACCTTGTAATTCATAAACGGAGACAACATAAGGGGCATTTCCGGAGCAATCTCAGAAAGATGATTCAAATTCGTATTCAATGCCTCTGCCAAAATTGATTGACGCTCAGAAGTCATACAGTTCAAGTTGTCTACCTCCCAAACCCAATACCAACCATACATGGCATCCGGATACTTTTCTTTATACAAAACAACAAGCTCATCTGCCACCTTATTACCCATTTCCATTTGCTCCAGTAACCAGCGAGCATCATAATCCACTTTCCACCAACGTTCATTAAAGTTTAATCCTACAAATACTTTAATGCCATTTTTTTGCGCACTTTGCAAACACTTTTCAAGCGTTCTATTGCCTTGCTTCTTCTTCGTCAGAGCAGACGGATAATTTGTAGTTGTTTTCCCCTTTTCATCTACCAGCAATGCAGGTGCATAGATCAAGTACTTCATGCCAGCTTCTTTCAGCATATCCATTTCCTGATTCCAACGTTCGTTGTCCCAATTTGCTACCAAAAACTCTTGCACAAAGGAACCACTGAAACGAGGAATATTACTGCCCTTATTTTTCTGCTCAAATTGATAATGAAAATAAGTTCCTTTCAAATCTCTTATATAAGTATCAAAAACCGATTCGTCTTCATGCAGATTAATGACACGTACCCCTCGGCTAAGCGTTTCATTATAGGCAGAAGGATAACCCGTCTTCCGACCATAGGCCAAAGTTATGTTACCGTCTAAATCAACCATATAGTCATTATTATGGTCATGACCTACAAACACCCCAATAACATCCCTCTTTTCTATAAACGAGGAGTACAATCCGGTATTTACACTTGGAGCACAAACACCCTCCTGCTTCTCGCCAAACTCCCGGCATGTCCACCTTGCCGTTTCATGCTCTGGCAGAGGAATATGGAAGAAAGCCAAGGAAGGCAATATGCGCTTGTTGCGAGCGGTAACCCGACTGCTACTTTTCCTATACCACTCTATCTGATTATGCTTAATCCAATCATAATAACCAAAAGAACGGTCTTTGGTATTATTGTGAGAATCGAAGAAATAGAGTACCCATTTTTCAGATGTAGCATCAGAAGAACGGACGGTCAACATGCAATTGCCCGAGCCCGAAAGTCCTTTTTCAGCATCATAAGTCAGGTTATAAGGTCGTGTACACAGATAGTCCAATATCTGAGCATTGTTCATATCCGTTTCTTCATCATGATTACCAAAGGTCACAACAAAAGGAGTTTTGGTTTCCCCAAATATTTTGGTCAATTTCTCCCATCCTTTCTTAGCATTCCAGGAAACTACTACATCACCTGTAAGAACAACCAAATCGGGATCTTCTATACGAATAACTTCACGAATCAAATGACAAGTGCTGTCATTCTTCAATTTATAAGAATCACTCTCTACCCAATGCAGGTCTGTCAACTGAACAATCTTGAACTTCCCGTCACGAAACTTCAAATCAGAAGCTTGAGAAAAAGCAGAGAAGCAAATAAAACAACAAATTAAATATAATAAAGACTTTTTCATTTTTTACGATCTGTTCTAAATGGAGCCAAAGGTAATCCGTTACTATCAAATAAATTAGGCATAGCATCATTGGAAAAACAATAACGTACTCCTACCGGTTCCTTCACCTTATCGGCAATGACACTGATATCTCCATTCTTTAATATAGAAGCCTTAGCCGGATGCAAATTACCCTCTTTATCCAGGACCTCAAAGTGACGAATGACCTTATCCTTGCAAGCAAGTTTGCCAATAGCGGTAGTTGTTACTATTACTTTACGACCATCTACTCTAAAGGATTTTAGCATAGGCGAATACGGTTGTATATCCTCTTTATGATAACTATTTTTCAAAGCCATATTAGCTAATCGTTCTCCTACTTGTCTCTTCAGACTCGGATGAATATCTGTTAGGTCGTTTACTAAGTCTCCCGCCACAACCATACCAGTATTTCTCAATGTAGCAGCCACATCGGCTTGTTGTTCACGCAAATATGCAGCATTTTTATCCGCATAACCACTCCAAGGAGTTATCTGGACAAAATAGAAAGGCAAATAATGATGAAAAGCATTACGCCAACCTCTAATCATAGCATCAAACATAACTCCATAATCCTGATGCCTTTCATTATTGGCTTCTCCTTGATACCAGACAACCCCGGCAATAGTGTAGTTTATAATGGGATGAATCATTGCATTGTAAAGAGAAGAATTTGCAGTCGGTGCCCATCCGGCAGTCAATGCTTTAGTCTTTTCTTCCAATTTCTCATGACGCAATGTAAATTCGTCCATCCAAGGCTCAATGGCTGTACCTCCCCAATAAGAGCCTATCAACCCGATAGGAAGATTACCCAATTCTTCATTCAGCCTTTTTCCAAAGCAAAAAGCCACTACGCTAAAATCTTCTGCAGTTTCGGGAGAACAAATTTCCCACTTTCCCTGAATTCTTTCAACCGGATACGCGGAGGATGACTTAGCCACCTTGAAAAAACGAATCTTTTTATTGTCAAACAGTGTACTTCTATCGGTGATGTCATCTACACGCCACTTAAAGCAATACTCCATATTTGACTGACCGGAACAAAGCCAAGTTTCTCCCATCAGAATGTCTTTCACTTCTGCGCAAAGTTTACCTTCCCAACCATAAAACCGAATGGCGTGCGGTCCTTCGGCCTTGGGAGTGTTTATATAAGTTTCCCAATACTTATATTTATCAGAAGATACATGAACCGTATCATTGGGAGCCCAACTACATACAATCTTCAAATCCCAAACACTGGGACACCATCCCCAAAGCTTTACTTCGGCATCACGTTGCATCACTGCATGATCACTTATAATAGATGGAAGAACAAAATCAGCAGGATCTTGTGCTGCCAGTTTGGTAAATCCCAACAGAGAAACTAAAAAGTATACAATTCTTTTCATATCATTCCTATTCATTTAAAATTTTGTTTGTTATACCAATCCATATATTGATTATATAACCTTACCGTCTCTCCTCTTAATCCGGCATGAGCCTTAGATTGGGGTTTGTTCATGATTCCAAGATATTGGTAAACCAAAATTTTGTCCACGAAAGGTGAAATAGCTTCCATTTGATGAATTATTCTATTGTTAAAGTCCGCTGGAAGTAAACTGCCATGAGTGGTCTGTTCAAAGTAAAACAACTCCATATCAGCCCATATTCTGGAACGCCCTGCCTTTTGATGCGCTTTTGACAAATTCTCATAATAACGGGCAGAATCTTCCAATCTGGTTGCACCTACTCCCACTCCATCCTGATAGGCCACGATTTCCACATTGAGTTGTTCAAGCTGTCTCACAAAATAATCATCACATTTTTCTTTCTTTATATTGTATGGAGCTATTATATTCACACAGTTAGCATTCAACGACTTAGCCACTTGCGCACACTCATTGACATAAGGTATCACAAAATCACAAAAATAAGGATCTAACCACGATTCATTAGGGAAATACCACCCATAAAAGCTCTTGTGATGCCCATATTTCTTATAGATTTCTTCCATTGATTGATTCCTTTTCTTACCCAGTTCCCTATCTGTCATCATCCGATGAGCATCAAGATCCGGTCCCCAATAATCATTGCTCACAAAGAACTTCACACCAAACTCATCTGCCGCAGAAAGGACTGTTTCAATAGGATCTTCACAACCCATTTCAAATTTAGGAGCCAATTTCGTATCAAAAAAAGCTTTGCCGTGAGCAGCCACATTCATCATCACCAAATATTCCATACCGGTCTCACTGATTTCACGAATTTTTTCTCTCCACTGGGCAGCAGTAAACTGTCTTAAGTCTTTGTCCCAATATACTCCTTCTTTACCTCCCGGATGCTGAAATTCAAACCAAGAACCGGAAATAGGTTTTATATTCGGATTGGCAGCTGCTTGCTTTAAAATATCTGCTTGAGCTACTCCCGGCAGAGTCAAACCAACTGCTCCCAGACCTAACATTGATAAAAAATGACGTCTATCCACAATATTCTTCTTTTAACAGATTAAACTAAATTATTCATATCCAACTCTTTCCGATAAGGAATAGATGATTGAGCCCCCATTCTTGTAACAGAAATAGAAGAAGCTTTAGATGCAAACAATACTGCTTGTTCCAAGCTCATCCCTTCGGAAACACCCACGCAAACAGCTCCATTGAAAGTATCTCCTGCGGCCGTAGTATCAACCGGAACCACTTTGTAGGCATCTACATAATAAGTTTTTTCTCCTTCTCTTACAAAGCTTCCTTCGCTACCCAAAGTTATTATTATATTTTTCACACCTTTCCGATACAAGACACCAGCCGCCATAGCCACGTCTTCTTTGCTGTTTATCTTAACTCCGGTCAGCATTTCAGCCTCTATCCGATTGGGAGTTATCATATATAAATATTGGAACAAAGATTCCGGCAAAGAACAGGCAGGAGCAGGATTCAATACAACTTTCACTCCCTTTTCATAAGCCTTCCGTGCAGCATATTCTACAGTTGAAAGAGGAATTTCCAGTTGCATCAATAATATATCTCCAACCAACATCTCTTTTTCCATACTGTCAATATCCTCTTGTCCAAGTAACATATTAGCCCCCGAAGCCACAACAATACAATTTTCAGCATATTGGTCCACGCTTATCAACGCAACTCCGGATGGAGTTTCATTATCTAAAGCAATATAGCTTGTTTCTATGCCTTCATTTTGAAAAACACGCAAGGTCTGCTGTCCCAAAACATCATTGCCCACTCTCGCCACAAATAACAAGTCACCCCCCAATCGCTTCACTGCAACTGCCTGATTTGCTCCTTTACCACCCTGATTCATAAGAAACTTACCACCAAGGATTGTCTCTCCCGGTGCTGGTAAATGGGAGGTATGCACTACCATATCCGTATTTGAACTGCCTACTACTATGATTTTGCTCATACAGATTCTATTTATGAATTTGCTATTTCCTCCAAAACAGTCCAACACTGATACAATCCTCTGGGAACATGGAAACATCCTTTCCATTTTCCACCTTTCAGCGGAAGCAAAACTTCACCTCTTCTATTCAGGTATCCAAACCATTCAGGATGTTCTGTATCTTTAAAATGAGTCCATGTATAATCATGCACTTTATTAAACCACTCCAAACATTGCTGGTCGCCAGTCAAATGATACCCTTTCAATAGAGAAATCAGAGTCTCGATATGTACCCACCAAAGCTTCTGATCCCACTCCAATTGTTGAGGAGGACAACCTTTACGATCCATAAAATAATAAATACCTCCGAACTCTTTATCCCAGCCGTAATCGAGCATAGTCAAAGTGGTATTTTTCGCCTTTTCTATCAAGTCCAAACGCCCCAAACGTTTCCCTAAATCCATGATAAACCACATGGCTTCAATTGCATGTCCGGGAGTAATTTGTCTTCCCTCGAACGAATCGGAAAGCTGTCCGTCCATTTGTATGTTTTCAACAATAATACCTCCTAATTCCGGACGATAAAATTCTTCCATAACCTCATGGATACAGACTTCCATGGTCTTTTCCAGATAATCCTCATCCAGCAAATGTTCTATCTCCAAAGCCAAATTGCATAAAATCATTGGCAATGCAAAGTTCTTCAAATCACGTGTACCTGCATGCAACTTATTCCAATGCCCTTTGGGATTATCAACCTTCGACAAGATTATATCAAACGTTTTCTTGGCAATTTCTGCATACTCTTCATTCCCTGTGGCTAAGCTTAACTGCCCAAATGCCATCGTAGCAAACGTATATGAAAAAATATTATAAGGCTCAACTAATGGATTTCCTTGTCTGTCCAATGAGAAATACCAGTTATAGTTACCATCGTGACCATACTTTTTCAAGAATTCTCCTCCTTGAATGGCACAATCTAACCACTCTTGACGCTTCTCTACCTTATTATAAAGCATCGAAAACATCCATACCTCACGTCCCTGCAACCAAATAAATTTATCCGTATCAAATACATTGCCTTGACGATCCAAGCATGTAAAATATCCACCATATTCATGATCTTGAGAACATTCAAGCCAAAAAGGAAGAATATGATTCATCAGTTCATCCTTATACTGTGTTGCTAATTTTTTAAAGTCCATATTTTTTTTATATTTTAGTTCATAAGGTCAATTTATTTCATACGTGTCCAATACCGTTCTATCTCTTCCAAAGATTTGCCAGTCGTTTCCGGTACAAGTTTCCATACAATGAGCATATAAGGCACACACATTGCAGCAAACAAGAAGAATGTTCCGGCGGGGGTAAGATTCTGGAGCATCCAAGGAGTCAACTGCCCAATTAAATATGTTCCAATCCAAAGAGAAAATCCTGCTATAGACATAGCCAAACCACGTACTTTGGTAGGATACATTTCTGAAAGAAGCACAAATACCACTGCACAAATAGATACAGCACAACAAAACACATAAGACAAGAAGCAAACCAACAAGAAAAGACTTGACAACTCCAAACTCTCTTCCCACAAAAAGTAAATACCGATAAGCAACAAAGAAAGAACCATCCCTGAAACGCAAGAAAGAAGCATCAAAGCAAGGGAGATAGGAACAAAGAGAATAAAAACGCAATGCGTTGTAAAGCAGCGGTTTTGCAGTTGTTTGCCATTACAGCCAAACAGCAAGGGAAAGCAGGATAATGCAAGGTTTCCGCTACCAAGTCATTACCTGTTCCGCTACCTGCCTGAAGCCTGAAAAACAGCGTTCCTAATGCTTGTAAACAAGCATTATACGTGCAGCAAGGGCTTCAAATCCGCAGATTTAACAGCAACCGTTCCGTTTGCGCCGTTCTGCCCCGTTTCCAATTCTGTCGGTCAGCAATGTATCACTAATATTGCAACCAAAAAAGTTATGGCAATGAAGACAGAAATGAAAGTGCTGCTCTACATCAAGCGCAGCGGACAGGACAAGGACGGACAGTCGCCTCTCATGGGCAGAATAGCCGTCAGTGGAAAGAACAACTCCATCGCACAGTTCTCCTGCAAGTTAAAGGTGGACGTGAAGCTGTGGAACGCTACCGCACAACGGTGTACGGGCAAGAGCAGGATGGCGGTCATGGCAAACCGAGAAATTGAACGCACGTTGCTTCAACTCCGCCAACGGTTCAACGAACTGAAAGACATCAAGGAAGTCGTTTCGGCAGAGGAAGTGAAGAACGCCTACCAAGGGCTGGCGGAATCGCAGGACACCGTCATGAAGCTGTTTGCGGAGCATAATGAGGAATATGCCTTGCGCGTGGGCGTGAACCGTTCCGCAACCAGCTATTACCATTACACGAACACTTACCGCCACCTCGCCACCTTCCTGAAAGACAAGTACCGCCTTTCAGACATGCCTGTCAAGCAGTTGGACGAGAATTTCATCGAGGATTTCGACATGTACATGCGCACCGTCAAGCGGTTTATGCCCAAGACCATACTCGAACATGTAAACCGCCTGAAAAGCGTGATGATGCTTGCCGTGTTCCGTGGCATTATCCCGTTCAGCCCGTTCAAAGGCTACAGACCACAAAAGCCGGAGTTCAAGCAGATGTACCTTACGGAAGAGGAACTGGGCAAGTTCGCCAACATGACTTATGATACGCCCAACCGCAATTTCACGAGGGACATGTTCCTGTTCTCGTGTTGGACTGGCATCTGCTACTGCGACATGAGGGCGTTGACGGAGAAGAACCTTGTAAAAGCCGAGGATGGAAGCTTGTGGATTCATACCGAACGGCAGAAGACCGGAACGCCCGAATGTGTAAGGCTGATGGAAATACCGCTCGCCATATTGGAGAAGTACAGGGGTATGGACGCAGACGGTAAGCTGCTACCCATGCTTACGAAAGAAAGCATGAACCGCCACCTCAAAAAAATGTCGGTGATGTGCGGCATCAACCGTCCGATTTCATTCCATCAGGCACGTCATACATTCGGCAGCATAATTTGTTTATCACAAGGAATACCCATCGAAACGGTAAGCAAAATCATGGGGCACAAACATATCAAGACCACACAGCGGTATGCGAAAGTCACGCAGGACAAGATTGACCGTGACGTGGACAGGCTGAATGAAGCCATCGGCGGCAAGTTCTCCCTGTTCGGGATTGATGCATCCCCTTCCACGATACGCAAGGACAACACCCGGCGCAGGGTCAATCCAAGTTGGAAACAAAGGGCTATTGTCAAACAAATGATGGAGGGATAAGCCATGCGCAGCACGTTCAAGCTATTGTTCTACATCAACCGACAGAAGTTGAAGAAGAACGGCAAATGCCCTGTCATGGGACGTATTACCCTTGACGGCAAGGTCAGCCAGTATTCTACAGGGTTGGAGGTCGAGCCTGCGTATTGGGAAGCCGACACGGGCAGGGCTTCCACCGACGGGCGAAAGGAAAGCCTTGACTGCGAGAAGAAAAAGGAACTGGTCAGGCTAAACGATGCCCTGTCCGCACTGGAAGCCAAAGCCCATGCCGCCTACAAGGAGAATGTGGACAGATACGGCTTCGTGTCGGCTGAAATCATCAAGAACGCCGTGACGGGCAAGTCGCAGGTGAAGGAAACCCTGCTTGCGCTAATGGACGAACATAACGAAGAATATGCCAAGCGTGTGGGCATTGACAGGACAAGGCACAGCTATGTCCGCTATCTGACCACACGCAAGCACATTCACAATTTTATGAAGTACAAGTACAACATGGAGGACATGCCGTTGCGCTCGCTGACCATGCGCTTCATGACCGACTTCACGTTTTACCTTTCCACCGTGCTGAGATTGAAAGTGTCGGCATACAACGACTATCTCATCCTGCTGCACAAGATGACGCGGCTCGCCTTGAAGAAGCATATTCTCAAACGCGACCCTTTCGCGGGACACAAGATAGAGAAGGTTCCGGTGAACCACCGCTACCTGACGGGTGAGCAGTTTGAGAAGCTGTTGAAAGCCAAGTTGCCCACATACCGACTTTGTCATACGAGGGACTTGTTCGTCTTTTCGACTTTTACGGGCATCGGGAGGGCGGATTTAGCGAATTTGACGGAGGACAACATCATCACGAAGGAGGACGGTAGCAAGTGGATTCACATCGCACGTCAGAAGACCAAGGCGGAGTGCCATATCAAATTGTTGGACATACCCTTGCGCATCATTGAGAAATATCGCGGAGAAGGCAAGGACGGCAAACTGTTTTATGTGCCAATCACCGGAAACCTCAACCGCAGCCTGAAAATGATTGCCGAACAATGTGGCTTGGACTGCCATCTTACCTACTATCAAAGCCGTCACTCCTTCGCAACCCTGATTTGCCTGAACAACGGCGTGCCGATAGAAAGTATCAGCAAGATGATGGGGCATTCCTCCATCCGCACCACGCAAATCTATGCGGAAATCACCAACCAGAAGGTGAGCCGTGACTTGGCTGTATTGTCCGAGACCACCAAAGGCAAGTTCTCCCTGCCTGATGACGGGATGCCATCGCGTGTGTTCAAATGCGGCAATTACAGCGGCTGGAAAAAGGAATGTAAACGGAATTCAGACAATGAAAAATGATGCGGACATGGAAAGAGGAATAATCACAATCAATGAAAACGAGGCGGTCACGATGCCGACCGCTCCCGTTTGGATGACGCAGCAGGAAATGTCCGATGCGTTCAATGTGTTCGGCTATCACATTCGTAAGGCTGTACACACTATCTACAAAAACATGGAATTGCTGGAAAGCGAAACGAAGCGGTACATCAGGCAGGACAATGGGATTAATTATGATGTTTACAGCCTTGAAATGGTGATTGCCGTTTCCTTTAAGTTGAGAAGTAGGGAGAGTATGGCTTTCCGGCGGTTCATCATGGGAAAACTCTGTTCTTTCAATAGAGGAGATTCCATCCATTTGTTCTTTTCGCTATCCGATACCCATCCACGATACACGTGTTAGAATGAAGCGAAACGACCTTCCTGTAAATGTAAAGAGAAAACCGATGGCCGGGCAGTTATCTGCCGCCATCGGCTTTCTCTGTTTTTGCATGTGTCTAATCACGTATCCAAGCGGTAGGCGTTCCGATACCCGCTCATCACCATTCTTTCTATGTCCGATTCCTTGTACAGAATCTTGCCGCCCAACTGGTAGTAGGATACCATCCCGTTGTTGCGGTAGTCCTGCAAGGTACGGCGGCTCACCTTGAGCCATGCCGACACTTCCTTGTCCGTCAGGAACTGTTCGTTACTTGGCGAAGCCTTATGGCTCGCATCCATTCTTTCGATGCCTTCAAGCAGGGCATCCAGTTGTCCGATGAAGCCGACCTCCAGTTCACGGTCGGCAAGAATCAAGTCGTTCATAATTTACAGTGGATTTAGTGGTTATACATATTATTGTCTGATTAGATGCTACAGCCACGATAGGCTGCATCCTTACGTCTGTCCTCCACAAGTCGGACGATGCGCTGCACGTCCTCCGGCTTGTAGAAAATCTTGTGCCCTATTTGCGAATAAGCCAACGTGCCGTTGTCGCGGAGCGTCTGCAAGGTGCGCGGACTGATGCGCAACTGTTGGCAGACCTCTTGGTTGTCCATCCAGCGGCTGAGCCGTTTCCCTTCCCTCTTGCGGAGGATTTCATTTACCCGGTCGGACAGGCGGTTGAGCTTGCCGACCATTTCTTCGTACTTGCTTTTTGAAATGATTACTACTTCCATACTCATTATATTTACTGTTTGTTCTTCTTTTTGTCTGCAAAGTAAATCCGTTGTCCGCTTGAAACAATGGATTTGCAATGAGGTGGCAGCTTGTGGCAGCAAGTGGTCGGGAGTGGCGTTATACACTGAACCCGTAACGGCTGTTTCAAGCGTCCGTGGTGCAAAGAAAAGCGAAGTCCGGCATAATCCAACCGCTTTGCACCTACGTGGCAGCATTTGGCGTCGGTGTGGTAGCCTGTGGCGTTCTTTGGTTTCTCAAAGGGCATTTCCTTAAATCCGTCCAGACTACTCCATTTAAGCCCTTAAAATTTCCAATGCCCGCTTCACGTACTATGGCAAAACGATGCAGCACGAACCGTTCCGGCAATGTGTAAAGTGCAAAACCGAACATTGTTGCCACAGTCCGCCCATTCGTTTGACAGCCTGCAATACAGGCGTTTCCTTTGCAATCGATAATCGGTCAAATGTGCGCACAACGACCAACATTGTTAAACATTTAATTCAAACAAGTATGAAGAAAAATTTAAGCAGCCAAAACATGGATGCAGCATTACAGGATTTTTTAGGCAGCAAGCCGAGTATGGAAATCCCTAAGCCGGAATCCCAGCCTGCTGACACGCAGGAACAGCAGGAAAAGGCAAGCGAGGTTGTACAGGAACAGGCAAGTGAAACCGTGCCGGAACAAGTAGATGAAACTCCGCAAGTGGTACGCCGCATCAGCGGCAAGCAACGCAGGGCATCGTTGGAGGATTACAAGGAAACATTCCTTCCCGTTCCGGTCATCGAAGACCGCAAGCCCGTGTTCCTCAGCCGCCGCACGCGCGACGCCCTTGACCGCATCGTCCGCATGTTCGGCGAGCGCAGGATGAGCGTGTCGGGACTGGTGGAGAACATCGCACGGCAGCACCTTGCCACCTACGGGGAGGACATCGAGGCATGGCGTAAACTCTGAGAATTAAGAAGTGGATTGACGGGGGACAATTCAGAGTTACCCTGAACCTATCCAACGGAGTTTTGAGGGGAGCAAGTTTGTGTTTCGGGCATACCGAAACCGCCTACTCCCACTCATAGACTCCGTGGAGAGCCATATCCCGTTGGTCTAACCAGTAATCACATTCTAATCAGTAGAAATCAATTAAAAATCAATGGAACAGAAACGGAATTTTGACAGAAGAAACAAGGGAGGCCGCCCCAAGAAAGGAGCGGCAGACAAGCTGAAATACCGCCTCACTGTGAAGATGGCGACATCGGACTACTACACGCTGAAAGGCAAGGTGCGGAACGCGGGCATATCCACCGGGGAATTCTTGCGCCGTTGCATGAGGAACGGGCAGGTGAAGGAACGGCTCACGCCGGAACATACGGGCTATGTCCGCCAGCTCTGCGGCATGGCGAACAATCTGAACCAGCTTGCGCACAAGGCGAACGCCGCGGGTTTCGTTACGGTGAGGATGGAGTGTCGCATACTCGTGGCACGGATTGAAGAAGTGCTGAATTTAATCCTCTTATGACAGTCAGATATGATAGCTAAAATCGTAAAGGGAAACAGTTTCAAGGGTGTGGTAAACTACATTCTTGACAAAGGGAAGGACGCTAAAATCCTTGTCTGTGACGGTCTGTTTGCCGAGGACAGGGACACGATAGCCATGAGCTTCGAGGCACAATCAAAGATGAATCCGAGGGTAATGAAGCCCGTTGGACACATTTCGTTGGCTTTTCACAAGGAGGACGAACACCGCCTGACCGACCGCGCGATGGCTGGAATGGCGTTGGAATACCTGAAGGAAATGGGGATAACCGACACGCAGGTTCTCATCGTACGCCACTTCGACAAGGAGCATCCGCATGTGCATATAGCGTTCAACCGAATCGCCAATAATGGCAGGACAATCAGTGACCGCAACGAGCGGATACGCAGCGCACGCATCTGCAAGGAACTGACGAAGAAATATAACCTGTACTTTGCCAACGGCAAGGAACGGGTGAAGCAGCACCGCCTGAAAGAGCCGGACAAGACCAAGTACGGGCTTTACTCCATCCTTAAATCGGAGGTTTTAAGGTGTGGAAACTGGAACATTCTTGCCGCTAATCTGAAGAAACAAGGAGTGGATATGCGGTTCAAGTACAAGGGCAAGTCGGACGAGGTACAGGGTGTAGTTTTCACCATGAACGGCTATTCGTTCAGCGGTTCCAAGATTGACAGGCGGTTCAGCTTTTCCAAGATTGACGCAGCATTGGAACGTAATAGGCGTACAGAGCGAATGAATATGCAACCGCCCTCGCGTCATGAAGAACTCCCCACGTTTCAACCTGAATCAAGGGGCAACGATGATTTGTACAACGGCTCGATTGGTCTTTTCATGCCGGACAACGCGGACGGACAGGCTGAGGAAAACCGTTTCGAGGAAGAATTAAAACGCAGGAACAAGAAAAAGAAACAGCGTAAAATAAGATTTTAAACATGGATAATAATGAAGTTTACTCGCTCTTTGAGGACATCAAGAATGACCTCAAGAGCATCAACGGAAAGTTGGAGAACGCTCCAAAAGTAACCAACAATCAATCTGGCGGACAGCCTACGGCGGTGGACTTGACACCCATAAAGGAGCTGTTTGACAGTTCCGCAAGGGAGCATCAGGCACAGACAAAAGCCATGCTGACCAAATTCGCTGAAGCGGAGGTTTACGCATCGAACAGGATTCTACACCTGTTACGGGCTTTGAAGGAATCGTTTGCCCTAAGTTCGGAAGAACGAGATACCGAGCCACAGGAGCATATCCACCGTCATCAATTCGACATCAAGTCCAACAAGGTATTTTCTTCTATGGAACACATGCATTGCCAATTTCTATATGTGTCCCTGTAATTCGTTCTAATTCACGTTTGTATCTTGTAATCCGTTTTTCGAGTAATACTTTCTCGTCTATACCTACTCTTTCCGGATTATAAGTTGTTTGGTTTGCAACCATGGCAAAGAATATCTCGGCTACCTTGTGGGCAGTGGCAATGACTGCGGCTTTACCTCCGGCCCGTGAACGTATTCTGCGGTAGAAGTTCCCCAATTGGTTCTTCGCATTGGCGAGCGAAGAAGCGATACTTCTAAAAATCAACCCGACATTATTCCGACGGTGTGGCACGTGGCTTGATATTCTTTTTCCTCCTGATATCTTGGTGTTCGGTGAGATGTTGCACCAACAGCAGAACTGTTTGGAAGACGGGAACTTCCGGGTAAAGTCGTGCCCCAGTTCACTCATCAGTTCAAGTGCGGTCAGGTGGCTTATGCCCGGTATCTCAAAAACGTTCACTCCCCACATTTCGTATGCTTTCCTTTCCACGTCGAAGCTCACGGTATGCCTGGTCTTTTTATAATCGCGGCGTTTTTTTGCCGGGCTATATGAAGTATCTTCCACTTTGGCAACCTCCGCACGGTAGTTTTCCATGAGTTTCTCCAGTTCTGCATCGCACTCGCCAAGTTGGGTACAATAATGTTTGAAAGTATCATAGTTTTGCCTGAGGACAAACATGAGGTCTTCTTCCCAGTTGCCCTCAAGTGCCTTGGCTATTTCCTCTTTCGGGGTTTTGCACTGGATGTCAGCCAATTCCGCAAGTTTCTTGGGGTCACGTTCACCTGCAAGAATGGCCTCGATGATACGTATGCCGGATTTTCCCGTGATGTCAGACAGGACAAGCGTAAGTTTTATATTCATCTGCTGCATGGCTTTCTGCATACGCAGGACCATGCTTGAGGCTTCACGGGAGAGGGTGTCACGATGACGGGTAAGTGTCCTCATCCGTTTGGCTTCGTTGTGCGGTTGGAAACTTGCCTTGAGCAACCCGTACTGGTGCAGCAACATCAGCCATTCGGCATCCGACTCGTCGGTTTTCCTCTCCGTTATGTTCTTCACATCCCTTGCGTTGGTCAATACGACATCCAGCCCGTCCTCCTGAAGACGACAGAACAGCGGTATCCAGTACACCCCGGTGGATTCCATTGCGACTGTCTTTATGCCACATTCCCTAAGCCATGCCGAGATGGCATGCAGGTCGGATGTATATGCTCCGAACGCACGGTTGTTGTCCTTGGAGCGGTCAGCAGGGATGCAGACCTGCATGATACCGTCCGCGATGTCTATCCCCGCCGCATCGGGATTGACTATCCGAAGTTCCGCACCTTTGGCGCTCTTGACTTTTTTTGCTTTCTTTGCCATGGTAATATCGTTACTCTTGTTGATGGATAAATGGCATAAGCCATGTCCTGTCGATGAGCATTCTTCTATACGGCCTCTGACGACCAATCTTCGATTCGCAGGACAAGGAGCCATACTCTTTTGTGGGATTGAAAACCCAAGAAAAAAACGGCTTGCTTCTTATGCCTACAGCAAAGGTAACTAAAAACGTTTCTGCCGCCATAGGCGGCGGAAACGTTCTGTGTTCCACTCTGATTTCAATCAAGACAAAGGCTTGGCTTTACTCTTTTGGTCGGCATGGGCATCGTATGCAGCCTTTCCGTCTGGGGCAACATCGAGCTTTGGAAATCCAAGCGTCAGTATGCGGACGATGCGTTGAAGTTCCGTGTCATCCGCTCGTGGGGAGGTTGCAATGCAAACAACATTCTTTGGCTGAATGACGTGTTCGACATCCACCGCAACGAAGAAACCATTGACTGGATACGACAGGAAGCTGACGGCTACGACAAAGGATTAAAGACCTTGTCGGACAGTCTGATGCAGGAGAAATTGAAAGTGACACGAATAAATGGTAATAACAAAAAGTAACGTGAATGGCATCGGTAAAAGTGAAATTCCGTCCTTCTTCCGTAAACGGCAAGGAGGGCAGCATCTATTATCAGGTGATACACAACCGCGCGGTCCGCCAGATTACGGCAGACTTGTATGTGCATGAAAGCGAGTGGAACGCCGGAACATCATCCGTAACGGCTCCCTCCCAAGCTGATGCGGACAGGAAGCACCATCTTCATATTATCCAAAAATACATCAGCCGTGACGTATTGCGGTTGGAGAACATTATCCGCGACCTGACGCTCAAAGGTGTCTGTTCGGCAGATGCCATTGTGGACGGTTATCGAAAACAGACAAGCCTGCAATCGTTCTTTAATTTCATGGATTCCGTCATTGGGCAACTGAAACGCCTGAACAGGGAACGCACATCGGAAACCTATGCGTCCGCTTTGTCCAGCTTCATGCGTTTCAGGCGGAACAAGGATATACAGCTAGACGACATGGATGAGGACTTGATAATGGAATACGAGGCATGGCTGAAAATAAATGGCGCATCCCTGAACACCATATCTTTCTATATGCGCATCCTGCGCGCCGCCTACAACCGTGCAGTGGAAAAGGCGCTGACCGCACAGAAACATCCCTTCAGGCATGTCTATACAGGAATGGACAAGACCGTGAAACGCGCCATATCCCTGAAGGACATCCGGCGCATCAAGGAACTTGACCTGACGGGAAAGCCGCATTGGGAACTGGCAAGGGATATGTTCCTCTTTTCGTTTTACACCCGTGGAATGTCGTTTATTGACATGGCTTATTTGAAGAAGTCGGACTTGAAAAACGGCATATTGAGTTACCGGAGGCACAAGACCGGACAGCAACTCCACATCAGGTGGGAAAGCTGCATGGAGGAAACCGTGGCGAAATATGCCGCAGGATGTTCCGGTGATTACCTGCTCCCTATCCTGAAACTGCCTTCCAAGAAACTGCGCAGCCAATACAAGAGTACGCTGTTCCGCATCAACAAGTACCTGAAAGAGATTGCCCGACTATGCGGCATTGCCGCGCCGCTTACCATGTACGTGAGCAGGCACTCTTGGGCAAGCATCGCCAAGAGCAAGAACATACCGATTTCAGTCATCAGCGAGGGCATGGGACACGATTCGGAGGAAACCACGCGCATATACCTCGCGTCATTGGACGGTTCGGTGATAGACAAAGCGAACTTGCTTATTCTGAAAGACTTGTAATCGGAAATTGTTTGGGAATAATGGGGGTGCTTCTGACGGGAGATACACTATCGGATGCAAAATTACACATTTTTGTGAAAAACGGGCAATTTGCACTCCATAAAAATGCGTCAAACAAGCATTAAAGCAGCATTGAAACGGCTGTTGTTTTACAAATGAGAAATAAACGGTTTGATTATCAGGCATTATGCTCTCCCGTCAGGAGATACACTTTAACATGAGTGTATCAACATGCCTGAAACAGCCGACATATTGGAGAACAGCATCTTGCAGGATTCCCCCGGATTGCTGTCCACCCTGCTCAAAGACCATACGACGAGCAGGGGCGATGCCGTGTGCAACATATTCTGGGCGACTTCCGACTATGAACACCTTGGCAAAGGGTATGGCTACCATGACCCGATATTGCCCGAACTCATTACGGGTGACAACGGTCAGGTCATCATGCCCCGTGTCCTGAAACACAAGGACACCCAGTCTGCGCGTGTCCGTGACATGGCGGAGGTATTCACCCCTGCATGGGTATGCAACGCGCAGAACAACCTCATTGACGAGGCGTGGTTCGGCAGGAAAGACGTGTTCAATACGGAATACACGTCAGAGGACGGCACGCACGGCTGGAAAACGAATCCCGAAAGAATCTCTTTCCCCGAAGGAAAGACATGGAAGGATTATGTCCGTGACACACGTCTTGAAATCACCTGCGGCGAAGCACCCTATATCGTCAGCCGCTATGACGCCACCATAGGCTCAGTTGTTCCGCTTGCCGACCGTATCGGACTACTCGACCGTAAGCTGCGTGTCATCAGCGAGAATACCGAAACTTCCGGCGAATGGCTGGAAGCCGCACAGGAAGCCTACAAAAGCCTCTATGCCTACGAATGGCAGGGCGACAGCCTGCTTATCGCCCGTGAATCCATGCTCGCCTCTTTTGTGGAATACTACCGTGCCAAGTTCGGGAAAGATCCGTTGGCAAAATCCGTCAACTACATTGCCTACATCATTTCGTGGAACGTGTGGCAGATGGACGGGCTGAAAGGTGTCGTGCCAAATAGTTGCCACGACAGGGTGGAAATGTCTACCGACCTTTTCGGAGAAACCACGCGGACTGTGACCGCTTGCGAGGGATGCCGCACGGACAACATTTTCAGGCACAACGGCACTTACTGCCTTATAAAGGACTGGCGCGGCAAAGACCCGCAGACCGGGCGTAAAGGCAAGCGAATCCGATACATCGACCTCCTAAAGTGAATGCCCATGAAATACTTTTCTTCCCTTAAACTGAAGCTGATATACGTGTTCCGCATCAACGATGCTGCACACGAAGGTTGCCTGAAGATAGGCGAGGCTACCTGTGACGATGAGAATGTCATCGGGCTGGCACCGAACAGCAAGCCGCTGAACGAGGCGGCAAGGAAGCGCATTAACCAATATACACAGACCGCAGGCATACGCTACGACCTGTTGCATACCGAACTGACACTGTACAACCGTGGCGGCTTGCGCTCGTTCAATGATAAGGAGGTGCATGCCGTGCTGGAGCGTTCCGGCGTGAAGAGGAAGGTGTTTGACAAGGAGAACAAAGCTAACGAGTGGTTCATGACCAGCCTTGATGTCGTAAAGCGTGCCATTGCAGCCGTCAAGGAGGGCAAGGATTCCCTGTCGCCGGGAGAAGTGGCTCACGGGCGCAGCCCCATCGTGTTCCGTCCCGAACAGTGCGAGGCTATTGAGAAAACGGAAAAGCAGTTCAGGAAAGGCAACCAGATGCTATGGAACGCCAAGATGCGTTTCGGCAAGACCCTTTCCGCCCTACAGGTGGTCAAGGACATGGATTTCAAACGCACACTCATCCTTACCCACCGCCCCGTGGTGGACAGCGGATGGTTCGAGGATTTCGGCAAGATATTCTATGACCGCAACAACTTCGCTTACGGCTCCAAGAACAACGGGGAGAGCCATGAAAGCCTTGAACGCAGGGCAAAGGCAGACGGACTGCATTATGTCTATTTCGTCTCCATGCAGGATTTGCGCGGGTCGGAACTCGTTGGCGGCAACTTCGACAAGAACAATGAGGTATTCGCTACACCTTGGGACTTAATCATTGTTGACGAGGCGCACGAGGGCACGCAGACCGAACTCGGCAAGGCGGTAATGGCTGAATTGGTCAAGGACGATACGAAAGTCCTACGATTGTCTGGAACGCCGTTCAACCTGCTGGACGATTTCAAGGAGAACGAAATCTACACATGGGACTACGTGATGGAGCAGCGTGCCAAACTGGAATGGGACAAGACCCACTTCGGCGACCCCAACCCGTATGCAGCACTGCCAGCCATGAACATCTATACCTATGACCTCGGACGTTTGCTCAAGGAGTTTGTCGATGAGGACGTGGCTTTCAATTTCCGTGAGTTCTTCCGGGTGGATAAAGAATGTAACTTTATCCATGAGCGTGACGTTTCCGCTTTCCTCAACCTGCTTGCCAAGGAGGACAAGGAAAGCTGTTATCCTTTCGCCAGCGAGGAATACCGCAATGTTTTCCGCCACACGCTGTGGATGGTGCCGGGCGTGAAGGAGGCAAAGGCGTTGAGTGCGTTGTTGCAGCGGCATCCCGTGTTCCAACATTTCCATATTGTAAATGTGGCGGGCGACGGCGACGAGGACGAGGAAAACCGCGGTGCGCTTGAAATGGTGAACGCCGCCATCGGTAAAGACCCGGACGCGACACGCACCATCACCCTTTCCTGCGGACGCTTGACCACGGGCGTGAGCGTTCCGGCGTGGACTGCCGTGTTCATGCTCTCAGGTTCATATAACACGGCTGCTTCCAGCTATATGCAGACCATCTTCCGCGTGCAGACACCTGCCACTATCAACGGACGGGTGAAAGAGCAGTGCTACGTGTTTGACTTCGCGCCCGACCGCACGCTGAAAGTGCTTGCCGAGACCGCCAAGATTTCTGCCAAGGCAGGAAAGACCTCGCAGGACGACCGCAAGACGATGGGCGACTTCCTCAACTTCTGCCCGGTCATTTCCATCGAAGGCTCGCGCATGGACAAGTTCGACGTACCGCGTATGTTGGAGCAGTTGAAGAAGGTCTATGTGGAACGCGTGGTGCGCAACGGATTCGAGGACAACAGCCTGTACAATGACGAGCTGCTGAAACTGGATGATTTGGAATTGCAGGAATTCGACGACCTGAAGAAAATCATCGGTCAGACCAAAGCTATGCCCAAGACCAATCAGGTGGACATCAACAACCAAGGGTTGAATAACGAGGAATACGAGGAAAAGGAGAAGCTGGAGAAAAAGCCCAAGAAGGAACTGACCGAGGAGGAAAAACGCAGGCTGGAGGAACTGAAAAAGAAAACGAAGAACCGCGAGGCGGCAATCTCCATCCTCCGCGGCATCTCCATCCGTATGCCCCTGCTCATCTACGGTGCGGAGCTTGACGACGAGGACGATGAAATCACCATTGACAACTTCGCCGAGAAGATAGACCCGCGCTCATGGGAGGAGTTCATGCCCAAAGGGGTGAGCAAGCAGAAGTTCAACGCCTTCAAGAAATACTACGACCCGGACATCTTCCGTGCCGCAGGCAAGCGCATCCGTGCGATGGCGAAAGCCGCTGACAAACTGAGTGTGGAAGAACGCATCGGGCGCATCACGGACATCTTCAGTACGTTCCGCAATCCCGACAAGGAAACAGTGCTTACTCCGTGGCGTGTGGTGAACATGCACCTCGGCGACTGTTTAGGAGGCTACTGTTTCTTTGACAAGGATTATGAGCATACCATTGACGAGCCGCGCTTCATCGACCTCGGCAAAGTGACGGAAGAAGTGTTCACTCCTGACAGCCGTATCCTTGAAATCAATTCCAAATCGGGTTTGTATCCGCTTTATATGGCTTACGGCATTTACCGTTCCCGGCTGAAAGACAGCACCATCTCTGCCGACACGCTCGAAGAACAGCAGGCGGTATGGGATAAGGCCGTTGCCGAAAACATCTTCGTGGTATGCAAGACGCCGATGGCGAAAAGCATTACCAAACGGACACTCGTTGGCTTCCGCAAGGCTAAAGTAAACACACGTTATTTCGAGGATTTAATCAACCAAATCAAGAACAAGCCCCAGAACTTCATCGAGAAGATGGCAAAGGGACGCTCGTTCTGGAAAGCTAATGACAATGACAATATGAAATTCAATGCAATAGTAGGTAATCCGCCATATCAGGTTATGGATGGGGGAGGAACAGGTAGTAGCGCCCAAGCAATCTATAATAAATTTGTTGATATTGCTCGTTCTATTAAGCCACGATATATTTCAATGATAATGCCCTCACGTTGGATGACTGGTGGAAAAGGACTTGATAAATTTAGAGAATCTATGCTTGATGATAAGCATATTAGAGTTCTTCATGATTATATGGATGCTCATGATTGTTTTCCTACTGTTGCTATAGAAGGAGGCATTTGCTATTTTATGTGGGATAAGGATAGTCAAGGCAAATGTGATTTTATATCACATACAAATGGATCTGTTATTAGCACAGAAAGATATCTATCAGAGGATTCTACAGATGTGGTTATTAGAGACGCTGGAGCATTATCTATTCTTGCAAAAGTTAAATCCTCAAACGGTAACTTTTCAGCTTTAGTTTCTCCACGTAATCTATTTAAAATCGATGTTAGTTGTCTCAAATCGGATTATGCTCCATCATATTATAAAGTATTTGGACGCTTTGATGGCATAAGAGGACTTAAATTCTTAAAGTCATACGAAACTAAAGATGAACGGGCGCAAAAAATTCTTAGGTAAATGGAAAGTTTTTGTTTCTAAGGCTGACGGTGCGGCAGGACAGCTTGGAAATCCTGTTCCTGCCCGTATTATAGGCAAGACTGTATTAGGAGACCCCATGACAATATGCACAGAAACATTCTTAGCTATAGGACCTTTTATTAACGAAAATGAGGCTAATAATGTATCAAAATATACTGAAACGAAATTTTTCCGCTTTTTAGTAGGAACACGCAAATTAAAAAATATGACACAAGACACATATTCTTTCGTTCCGCTCCAGGACTTTACGGAAACAAGCGATATAGATTGGAATAAGGCCATATCTGTAATAGACCAACAACTCTATACCAAATATCATTTAACCAATGAAGAAATCACATTCATCGAGAAGATGATAAAGACTGTATAAAGATAGAGATAAATTTATCGCGTACAAAATATGTTATAGCTGCATAAAATCGTAAAATAAGTATTATCTTTGCGCCTAATAAAATAATATGAAACTATTTGGATTAAATTCAGCAGAATATATAAAATGCAAGTTTATTGATTTTATGCTATCTAAGAACTATGAATTAATCATAGGCAACGAATTAATGTATGGCATAAAACGTAAATTGGTAGATTTAGTTGTACTCAAAAACAATAAAATATTTGCTGTCGAAATAAAGTCTAATAGCGATAACTTGAATCGCCTTAAAGAGCAAATAGAAGAATACAAAAAAGTTTTTAATTATGTGCTAGTTGTGACTACAGAGAAATTTAAAAATAGAATCTTAGATACTGTTTCTTCTGATATAGGTGTTTATATTATCGAAGCAGATTTATCTTTGCATAAAATTCGCTCACCCCGTATCCAAAATGACAGAAATAAAATAGAAATATTATACTCTATAAATGCAAAATTTCTGAGTAAAATAGGGCATTATTCTCTGCAAAAATATAATGCAGATGAAATTCGGTTGCTATACGCAAATAAAAGAATTTCTTACATTCAAGAAATTCTTTTAACTTATTTACTTGAGAAGTATAAAGATAGATTCAATCTCTTCATGAGAGAGAGAGGAATACAAACACATATAGAAGATTTAGAGATTCTCTCATCATCATTTCAAATTGAATAAATCCTTTGCACTTGTTGTGTTATATGAATATTCATTCTTACTGAAATCCAAAAAGATGGAGATGCTGATGGTGCTCCTCCTTCGGCGCAAGATAAAATTTGGGCAATTCCCCAATTTTCAGACAAATTGTGAGGGAATCTATAATCAGAACGTGCTAATCTTGCAACTTGTGTATATGTTGAAGCGTATGCTCTAACACCTTTAGGCCTTCTTTTCTTATAATAATAAATAACATCCTTCAACGGAACATCTATTCTAGGTATCCATCCACGTGCCATTCTTATAGTATCATTTCGAATCGGATTAATGGATGCATAATCAGCATATATAACATCATTATGTGTACTTAGAATTTCATTATACATATTAATCTCAGAAATGCTAAACGTATCAGAATCCGAATCGCCTAAATCACTAACATTATTAGGAAAAGAGGTTGAGGCTATTATGTATTCATATTTAGATGCTACCATCTTTTTTATGTTGCTTATCCTCGCAATACATTTATTTGATACATTCTTGTATGAGGCTTGAGGAACGTAGCCACAGTCAATAATAATTTTTAAGTTATTATCATCAATCTCTTTTCCTATGAATTCTATATCTTCATAACAGTTTTCGTCAGCAATGCTACTTCGATATAATATTGTTTTAAAATTGGATTTTAGACTGTGTATTTGCTGCACAATATTTCTCTCAAAATCAATATCATCAAAATTGAACAAGATAGTAGGAATAATTTCTGTAAAAATATTCTCATCTTTTAATTGTAATAAAAAATCTATCCAATTCTTGTAGCCAGATTCTGGCATATACAAGTAATCTACTTCTGGAGAAGACAAAGACTCTTCAGAAGTCACATCAATAGCAACAGTCTGCCCACGATATATTTCTTTTAATTTAGAAAGACGTTTTTCAAATGGATACATTTCAGTTTTGCCTTTTGTAATTTTACGTCCTCTTGTTATTTCTATCAATGGCAATGTCTTAGATAATACTTCTTTCGGAATATTTTCTAATGCTCGTATTTCGGCTTCGCCTGTTTTTACTATAGTCCAGTATTTACTATCCATTGTCTTTTATTTTATAGCCAAGTGAAATTACTCTATATTTCATCGCTGCAGAAGATACATAAAATTTTTCTGCTAAAGTTCCGATATTCTTAATTTTATCTACATCTATTAATTTTCTGAGTTTATTTTCAGGCATTAATAAACGAGAGGCGAATTCATTGGCGTTATATTCTATGGAATCCATTTCTGCACTTCTAAAAAACGTCGTATCAACAAATTCCACATTTTTCCTTTTATGAAGCATATAATGTCCCAATTCATGAGCCATTGTAAATCGCTGTCTCTTTTTATTATGATTGCTGTTTATGCACATTATCCATTTTCCATCTTTATAGCTTAATGAGCCTGATTTTGCAGCATCCATTGCTTCGTATTTGATTTCTATATCTCCAAAGGTCGATATTAAGTCTTCTATATGCAAAGCATTTTCGGTATACAATCCTGCCTTCTCAGCCTTTTTTAATATATCATCAACACTAACTAACAAGTCTGGCTCTTGATATGTGTTGGATTTTTTCAACCCCTTTCTACTACCTCTTACTCCCATAATCATTCTATTTCTTGTTCAGACGACTTTTTTTCATCCAGTTCCTCGTATGCCCCATATAGTAGCTTCACATCTTCTTCTATTTTCGTTATTCTAGTATCAATGGCTTCTTTATCTTCTTGCTTCAAAATTTCATCTTCAATTCTTCCATACAAAGCATTAATACATGAATCTTTAAAAGAGATAGAATCTCTCATAAGTTCATTTAATGATTCTACGATACTTTTCTTTAATGCTTCATCGGTTTTTAACTTATGATTCTCTATATCTGTCTTGATATCATCAATTTCCTTCTTTGACGTGGATTTTATAGAATATATTGTTCCAAAAGTGAAAATTACAAACAGGCCTAAAAGAAATGCGATTAAAGTGTTATAATAATCTGCAATATGTGAAGTATATTCACTAGGATTTAACAATACTCCTTTAGATTCCAAATCCTTTAGTACTTCAATATGTAAGCACCTAATACTGTCTATGTAAACCGAATCAGCATAAGACACAGCCTTTTCTGGATTCAACAAATATATCGGAGCATAATTTATTGGATTGACAAAGGCACTTACTACAATAATAGCTAATACTATTATTGCACCACCTATTATTCCAGATATTATACATTTCTTCATTCTATTTTTTTGCAAATATAACAAAAGAATCTCGTTATTAGTCTGTTTTTCACAAGAATCTTTTGTTGTATAAATTAAAATTACTACCTTTGCATTAGTTGATTGACTTATTGGAATTGGGCAGAATAGTGAACTTCAAAGGTTTCTAAACCATTACCTATTCTCTTTTTGACTGATGATAACTTTTTGATTTACAGCTATATTTTATTTAAAGCAACATTTGAAACGCCATAATATACCAACTTCTTACGTCCCACTCTATCAATAATAGCAAGTGCCAAGACAGTAGTCAACGTATTAACCAAGCCAACCAACACTTGATAAAACAAAGAATCACCACCGGAAAGCCCAGCTTTTTCAAAAATAGAAGGACCATAATACAATACGGCATTCACACCCATGAACTGTCCCAATATGGCAATGGCAACACCGATTATCACAGCTTTCAGAATGCCAGGCTGCAACAATAATGCCCACTCGGATTTAGTTTCTGATACAACAGATTTGGTTTCGTTCATCTGGTTCATAGCCTCCTCAGCCGAGTTGTAAATTCGTTGCAAAACATTAAGACCACGTTCTTCTCTACCTTTCAAAATCAACCAACGAGGGCTTTCGGGAATAAAAAAGATAATGGTAAAAAACAAAAGAGCTGGTAGTGTTTCCATCCCCAACATGCCACGCCATACTTCAGCTACAAAGATTTTTTCAAATAAACCTATACCAGAAACGACATGACTTTCTGAATATCCAAGCAACTGGAAATTTACCAAATAAGCGCCCAAAAATCCTACTGTAACGGCCAATTGGTACAAAGAGACTAAACGTCCTCTGTATTGGGCCACAGAAACTTCTGAGATATACAAAGGAGATATAATAGAAACAACACCAATACCCACACCACCAATAATACGATATACAACCAACTCATCGAAATTAGCACAAATGGCACAGCCTATGGCCGAAGTGGAAAACAACACAGCAGAAAGAACCATCGTCAGTTTACGACCGAACTTATCGCTCAACACGCCAGCAAAAAGTACACCCACAATAGAGCCTATCAGCGCACAACCCACATACCATCCCTGCTGCAAGGTATCCAAATGAAAAAGTACAGTCACTTGGGCAATGGTACCAGAAATCACAGCAGTATCATAGCCAAAGAGAAAACCTCCTAAGGCTGCAACAAAGGACAGAAATACTAAATATCCGATATTTACATTTTTCTTCATCATTGTTTATAGTTTAACTTTATATACATTACCAAAACGGTCTGTCACACACACCTCCACTGAAGCACTACCATTTTTAGGTAAAGCACGAAACATGTGTTCTGTTTTTATCGGAGAAATCCAATCATACTCTACGCGCTTTTTATCCGAGCAAATGGCTTTTGCTTCCGGATCAAAGCCCGTGAAATGCTCCATTTCACCCATACATTTCCCATTCTCATACCACTCTACCTTCCAGTTTTCATCCCAATTCCATACATTCGCAAGAATATACTCAGGGTAATCCTCTGAAACTCCTACCGGATAAGCCCTGAATTGATGTTCAATGGGATACCCCGCACTCTTATAACGCCAAGTCAGCTTGTTTCCATCAACTTCATATACACCATAACCAGCGGGAGTGCCATCGGTGCAAATATCAGCCTTCCAAAAAGTACCGCATACAGCTGCTGTGTTATGTTCCATCAAGCTATCATTGAATACAACATTACCGTTGTTATGGGTATGACCAGTCAGCAAATGTGCCTCGTACCCTTTCAAGAGGTCATACAAGCTTGAAGCATTACTGGTCTCATCAGGAAGTAGCGCATTAAATTCCAGCTCCTTAGTAGAACTGGAAGGGATATGCATGGAAACAAACACCAAATGGTCCTTCGGCACAAAGGCCAAATCCTTCTCAATCCATTGCAAAGTACGCTCATCAATATAACCGATGTAGCGGTAATGCCTATTGATATAGTAACAGTTATCAAGCACGATATAATGAGCCTTTCCACGGTTAAAGGAATAATAAATAGGGCCGAAATTCTCTTCATAGGATTTATACGAATGCTCGTAAGAACGTACTCCATATTCCATATCATGATTTCCAATCACTCGATACATAGGGACATCCAACACGTCCGATGCTTTTTTATATGAGGAAAAAAGCGACAAGGCATTACCTACAATATCACCACAATCCAGCATAAATAAATCATATTTCGAACATTTGTCGACAAATTCCTTCACATCCCTCAGATATTCTGAATAAGCAGTAACATCTTCGTCTTTTCCAAGCTGAACATCGGCCTGAACCAAGAAAAGATGCTTGTCATCATTCTTAGAATTTTTGACTAAAGAAAAATCATATACAGAAGTCCCTTTAGTAATGCGTTGATAAAACAAAGGGAGGCTACCATCCCGTTGGGGCAAATAACCTGCTGGAGTAGTAACATATACAAAACGGGCATCACGATGATAAGGAATAGTATATTTGCCGGCAACATCGGTCGAAACACAATCGAAACCATTTGTAACCACTACATTCGCAACTCCACGTCCCTGACATTTAACCTGTCCCGTTATAACAGGTAGAGTTTGTGCCGCCAAATTTAAGCTGACGACAAAAACAAAAAATACCAATAACTGTCTTATTATGTTTTTCATGTCATCTTATATTAAAATATTCTTTATACCTATTATATAAATGCCCTGCCTGCAAATACGCCGATTGCGGACTCATAAAATGAGAAAATTCAAAAGTGATAGCTTTGTCATAACCTGCCCGTTTGGCAGCTTCCAATTTCATACGCAACTTATCAAACTTAATAGGCAAGAAATCAATGGGCATATCACGGTCAAAAGTTTCGGCATTTGTCCAGCACTGCATACCATATTTATCAGCCAATTTCTTATTTACAGCAAAAAAAGCATCCAGTTCATCATAATCAATATGTCCATCTTGGAAGGCACAAGCGTCAACCACATCATGAACGCCATCGAAAATTTCATTCCATTCCCTTTCATGTTCCTGAACAGAGACAGCATCTTCTTTTGTTAGCTTGCCTGTTCCCATAACAGCCTTTTTCCCATCAATCCATGGAGAAATAAAAGTCGGTAAACCTCCGGATACATCTTTGCATTGTTTACCCATTGTACGAAAGGCATCAATAGCGCCTTTCGTCTTACGGCTTATTTCACCACTAATATACCAGCCACCAAAACTCTTATATTTTTCACCGTATTTATCCCACACTTCATCAATCACATACTTATTATCCTCAATCTCCCACGACAAATCACCGGTATCCCAATACTTACCAGAGTCATATAAACCAAAATAAAACTTCATGTGATATTTTTCTGCCAGTCGAAGAAACATATCCAACAAATCAACAGAAGGCATATAACAACCCTTGCTTAACAAGTGCTTCGAAGGGTAAGTAATGAATTTACGATAACCGGAACGAATCATAATAACCGTATCAATCCCAACATCCCGCATATACCGGAAATCCCGATCCCATTCTATTTCTCCCCAATTCTGATGGGGAATATCATGAGATATCTCATCTAAAAATGTACCGGTAATTTTAAGTGCATCACCCATGGGAACCAGCATGGAAGAGGTAGTCTCCCGAGAAAAAGAACAATTCCCATCACTCTCTTGCCCCAACAATGAAGGGGGCATGAATGCAGATGCACCAAACAAAGCGGTCTTTTTTAAAAAATCCCTGCGTGTTTTCATCATTAATAAAATTAAGATCAACCATTATATATTAAAAGCCCTATTGAATGCATATTTTAGAAAAAAAATCCAATTATGTTTTTCATCGTTATGGACATTAACCATTATTATTCAATTATCACGTCACAAATATAGATATATTTATTATCTTTGCAATACTTAATAAAGTATTTAATTAATATATACCATATATTTAATATATATTAACCGGTTATTACTAAATAAATTGCAAAACAATAGACAGAATACAATAATATTAGCCCATATACTTTAGTATACCAATATATAAATAAAAATAAGGCGAATAATTTAAAAATATACACTAATGAAGCAGGATTTATTAAAAGAAATGGAAACCGGGAGCAAGAATGCACTCTTAAAAAAAAGGATCATCACACATTATATATATAATGGAAGCTCCACTATTACTGATTTGGCCAAGGAACTTGACCTAAGTGTGCCCACAATTACCAAATTTATCAATGAAATGTGTGAGGACAACTATATAAATGACTATGGAAAACTGGAGACTAGTAGCGGCCGTCACCCAAGCCTATACGGGCTCAACCCAGAATCAGGATACTTCATTGGGGTGGACATTAAAAAATTTGCCATAAACATAGGACTAATCAATTTCAAGGGAGATATGGTGGAAATCAGGATGAACATACCGTACAAGTTCGAAAATACACAAGAGGCTTTGGAAGAACTATGTGCACTCATTCGAGGCTTCATAAAGGAAACAGAAATCAATGACAAGAAGATAATGAACATCTGCATCAACATCTCTGGAAGAGTAAATCCGGAATCAGGATACAGTTTCAGTATGTTCAACTTTTCAGAGCGTCCTTTGGCAGATGTGCTGAATGAAAAAATAGGGTACCCAGTCTGTATAGACAACGACACAAGGGCCATGACCTATGGAGAACATATGCAAGGATGCGTCAAAGGGGAAAAAGACATCATCTTTGTCAATATAAGCTGGGGACTTGGAATTGGCATCATCATAGACGGGAAGGTATACACGGGAAAATCCGGATTTTCCGGAGAATTCGGGCACGTCAATGTATTCGACAATGAAATACTGTGCCATTGCGGCAAAAAAGGATGCCTGGAAACGGAAGCCTCAGGTTCGGCACTGCACCGCATCCTATTGGAAAGAATCGGTAAAGGAGAAAGTTCCATACTGTCAAAACGAACTATAGAAAATCCACCCACATTGGACGAAATCATCACTGCAGTCAATAAAGAGGATTTGCTATGTATTGAGATAGTGGAAGAAATAGGCCAAAAGTTGGGAAGGCAAATAGCAGGACTGATCAGCATATTCAATCCGGAACTGGTAATAATCGGAGGCACATTATCATCGACGGGAGACTATATAGTACAGCCAATCAAAACGGCAATAAGGAAATACTCATTGAATCTGGTCAACAAAGACGCCACGGTGACTGTTTCCAAGTTAAAAGACAAGGCTGGTGTAGTTGGAGCCTGCATGCTGGCACGGAGCAGAATGTTCGAAATTTAAGACGACCGTTGCCATCATAATGGAAATGACAAGACTTACACCAAAAACACAATTATTATATATAAAAAAGCGAATCTGTAATTGGTTACTGATAAAAAGACAGAATAAATTAGTATCATGATAACCGATTTCCAGTATTGCCCTACATTGAATTCAAGAATGCAAATAATTAAACTATCAATTAAAGAGAAGATGGAATCTATAGGGTATACTCGGAGATATTACGAGCATAACGAAGATTAGGAAAGTTACACTTCTAGAGTAGGAACAGAAAAGCAGAAAGAAGAATCGGCTAATCCCGAATTCTCCAACATAAAAAATAAAAAGTCGAAAGAAAGCTGTCTCAAATAAAATGTACTCCAAAGGTTAGATAAAAAACTTTTGGAGTACATTTTTCAACATATTTCTCTTTGTTTTCTTACTCCTAAGCATTGTTTTTTTCTGTCATTAGTGCATCAACCATACATAACCAATCAGAAATAGCAGTATCGACACAAGATTCTGACAAAACCTAGTCAAGAAAGAAGTAACGACAGATGCTATCTTCAAGAGGTCTTCCGCTACCATTATCTGGCATAGCATCTTATCAATCAATGAAAATCAGTAATATTTTCACCATAAACACTGTTCCTTCGAAGGATATTGCAGATACATAATTTTCGGATCCGACATCTACAGAAGACCTATAGACAAGTTTACATGCAATGGGAGCTTGTACCGGAAGAAAAATCATAAGAAGCTGAAGAAATCGAAATTCTATAACCATAATCGGTGGGAGCACCGTCTTGGCTTAATAAAATTACAAGAAAGTCCAGCGTCGGGAACTATGGCATTACAAATATTCGAGCTGAATATCGTCTTACTCCGGAGTTACAATATCTCCAGAAACTGAGAAATAAGAGTTTCCTAAAGTTATTGACATAGCTGTCTGGTTCTGTCAGCCGACAACCGACACACACCACTTATTTTTTACATTTCACTATTCTAGACTGTTCTCTACTCCAGTGGAAAGTTTTATCTGTCTATTCCTGACGCGTACTACAAAAAAGTTCTGTCAGTTTCTCGGATTTGAATTTTCCAAGGTTGAAATTGCATCCGATTCCGTTGATGAAAACCATGCATTCATAAACTGTTTTTTAGTAACGGATCCAACTAATTCATAGCCCTTTGAGAATATACTAGAACAAAACTTTTCACTTTCAAACAAATATCGTATTTTTGCCCCAACTTTCTAAAAACATCCCATCTATGGATACCATACAAATAAAAGACAAGATGT
>OATK01000249.1_pt1 | contig 52173 bp, 43 predicted proteins | sample 1516611 | NCBI WGS metagenome assembly OATK01 (sample SAMEA2579947, study PRJEB22360) | human gut metagenome | biome: human gut; feature: human-associated habitat; material: faeces | place: Denmark | collected 2008/2010 | reverse complement strand
TAGCATAATTAATTATACCAAAAAATCGCTCAGACCTCACGGTCTGGGCGATTTTTCTGTCAGGGGAGTTTTTTTACAGCCCCTTTAATAGACTCAATTACTTGAATGAAATTACATATGGATTAGAAGAAATATCCTTTGTAATGTCAACCTTATAAGCACCTGAATCAACTGTAAATGTGATCTTCTTGATTGTTACAGACTTAACACTGCTAGAAATCGCGGTGTTATCCTTGTCAAGTTTAGCACCTGTATTAGTAATACCCTCTACAGATACAATTGACATATTCTCATCATCTACTCCATAAGTATGATCACCATATACAAGCTTAACTGCAGCTTTTACAAGAGCTTCTGAATCGCTAACACGATCAATTGAATCTTTTTCAAGACTCATATCACCTGTTGGCTGTGTATCCTTAACAGTAAATGTAGTAGTGAATGTCTTTGTAACCCACTTAGTAGAATCGCTTTCTGTCTTCTTACCAGTCTTAACAGTTGCTGTGATCTTGTAAGTACCAGCACCAAAGTTCTTTTCAGCAGTAAATGCGGAAAAAGAAACTGTTTGTACTGTCATTGTATTACGACCCATAGTGATATCACATCCTGTGTTAGCAGACACATCTTTTCCATCCTTATCTTCCAACTTATATGTAATAGACTTAACCTCTGTTGTATTGTCTTTAAGTTCTGTTCCTCTAGAAAGAGTCTGATTTGCGACACCATTGATCATCTGATTTACACTGGCAGTGATAACATAATCAGCTGGAGTATTATGATCATTATCTACAAGGTTATCAATTTCTGTTTTATTTACGTCTAAAGCAAAAGACTCAGTTCCCTGAGAAGGATCTTTAGGCTCCTGAATGGTGATCGTAATCACTCTAGCGCAAACTTCTTTAGTATCTTTCTCATAAGAGATTTTATACTGATAAGTTCCTGCGTCAACATCTGCATAAAATGTTACTTTGGCTTTGTTACCAGTTTTAGTGATTTCACTAAAATAGTCATTATCTGCTGTAATATCAGAAGGTTTCTTATCTTTTGCAGTTGTGCTAAGGCATGTAACCTTTACAGTACCATCAACAGAACTAAGAGCAATATCTTTTGCATACTGATCCTTAAAGGAAGCAGTTACAGTGGCATTCTTACTCATTGCATTTGAAAGAGTAGCAGCTGTCTTATCAACATCCATAGTTGCTACAGCTCTATCAGCTACAACCGTAATAGCTACAGAGCTTACAATCTTGTTGTCTTTCTTAATTAAGATGTACGCAGTACCAGCTTTTACAGGTGTAACCAATACTCTATGATTTGAATTAGCTGCGTCAGCAAGTGAAGTATCTCCAAGCATTAAGACAGCTTTATCACTTGATTCTAAAGAGTAATCATAATAATTAGATATTTCGTTTCCATCTGCATCTTTGATCTGGAAATACGCATAGGCATTATCACCTACAGCCACCTGTGTATTTGCATCAATCTTGTCAAACTTCTTGTTCTGTGCATTTCTGTCAGCAACTTTAACTGCAAAATTGTTAACAGTAGCCTGATCTACAGCTGTAATTGTAACCTTACCAGATGTAATGTTTCCTTCTGGCTTACCGTCTGTGCCATACTTTCCAGACTTATAAGTAACCTCTGCTGTAGCAGTGTCACCAATCTTATTTAAGTATAACTTAGAACCGTTTACATAACCATTGTTTGTTGTAAGAGAGAAGTCATACTTGGAAGCATCCTGTGATCCATAAGCAGACTCATCAAGAACAACACCATTAGCATCCCTAGAAACTAATTTGATCTCTGTCTCGGTTGCAACCGGAACAGTGAGTTTATTAACGTTTACAGATGCAACTTTACCATCAGATACAACAACCTGCTTTGTTGTTCCGTCAAGTGTTACATCATAAGTCTTTCCATCTGTTAATCCAGCAAATGTTGTGAATGTAACCTTTGTTGCATCCTTGCTGTCTACAGATACAGACTTAACAGGAACGATAACATTGTTCTCTGTATTCTTAACTGTAATTTCAGAAGCCTTGATCTCTTTTGTAGCACCTGTTACAGATGTCTCAAAAGTATCTGCCTTAGTCTGTGCTACAGACTTAAGAACGTATTTCTTTACTTCTACTTCCTGAGTAGTGGTAGCTGTATCTTTACCAATCTTAAGTGTAGCTTTGATTGTAGCCTTACCAGCCTTAACACCCTTTACAGTTCCGTCTTCAGAAACTGTTGCGATTGTATCATCACTGGATGTGTAAGTGATCTTAGCTCTTGAAGAAGCCTTCTTAGTTGTTGTTAACTTAGTTGTGCTTCCAACTGCTACTGCTGACTCTCCAGATAAAGCAACGCTTGCCTTAGCAACTTTCATTGTGTAAGTAAGTTTCTTTGTCTTTGCCTTAGCACTCTTCTTTGTAGAAGTCTTGTAAGTTACCTTAACCGGAAATATGCATGGTATTTTCCGCGGAAGTGTTGGAAATACCGGATTTGTGAAAATAAATGGAAGCAATATTAGCACTACAAGTAACACGCAAGCAACGCATAAGAGACAGGTAAGTGACAAAAAATAAGAAACTACCTGCAATGCAGGATATTGAGTTATGTCAAGAACAGAAAGCTTAAATATGCAATATAAAAAAGTGACAGTATTCGGTTAAACAAATCGAATGCTGACACCTTTTCCGTTCTTCTAAGCGACCTTTCTCTCGAAGGACATCCTTATATTTCTTTTCATCAAATTTAGTAAGATATATATCACACATCTTCCTGCGATGCTGTTCCAAAAATCTTTGAGAAAATTTACCTTATACATTCAATTTTACACCTCTATCGGGATTTGATATCCGGCCGCAGACATTTCTTTTTCAAATTCTTCTACAGAAAGATTCAGTTTCTGGGCTCCACGCACAATTCCATAATCACCTTCCTGTACGGACATAAATACTTCTTTTTTACGACCTTCTACAAGTCCTTCCTCCCGGCCTTCCTCGCGGAGAACATCTTCATATTTCTTTTCATCAAATTCAGTAAGACACATATCACACACCTCCCTGCGATGCTGTTCCAAAAAATCTCTGAGAATATTTTCCTCTATGCATTCCCTGACGGCAAGATCAATGGCTTCTTTTAATTCCATGGAATCCCGGTATCTTTTGATCTTTGCAACAAAGACCGCGTATTCATATAAAACGTGGCAACTGTCCATGATGGACTGATTTTTTCCACTGTTTATGTTGATCATTGTGGCTGTCCATTCATATTCACCAGCTCCGGTATCTGTTTCAAAGGCATCCGACAACCGCAGAGTCCTTCTTTCTTCTTCCATATCTTTTTCGCTTCCGTTGTAAAATACAATGTAATGGGGACGCGGAATTTTCAACAGATGCTTGCTATACAGCCGCTCGGATCGGTGAATCAGTTTCCGGTACAGATCCGCATAATACAAAAATCCACGGAGCGGCATATTCGGGTTATAGGAACTCTGATGTTCGTAAAGGCTCAATGTTTTGTCAATCAGAAATGAAACATCATTTTTGTATTTCATGTAAATGACATCTTCCAGAGTTGTATACTCCAGATCATCCGGATCGGTATATGAGGTATGATTTACCGCATTATAAAGACTCAATGCATTTTCCCCGTTTTCACCAAACAGTTTCCGAAATACGGTATCCTTGTATTTTTTATTTACATGAATGTCATCATTTGTTTTTGTCATTGACCGTCGGGATTTTTTTCGTTAAAATCCTTTGTTTATCTACCTATATTATAGCATATGGCACAAGGATTACAACTGAAACAATTTGTCACTTATCTGTCTCTTATGTGTTAATTGTGTGTTACTTGTAGTGCTAATATTGCATCAAACCTTTTTCACAAATCCAGTATTTCCAACACTTCCGCGGAAAATACCATGCATATTTCCGGTTAAGGTAACTTACAAGACTTCTACAAAGAAGAATGCTAAGGCAAAGACAAAGAAACTTACTTACACAATGAAAGTTGCTAAGGTAGGCGTTGCTTTATCTGGAGATCCAGTAGTAGCTATTGGAAGCACAACTAAGTTAACAAATACTAAGAAAAATTCTTCAAGAGCTAAGATTACTTACACATCAAGCGATGATTCTATCGCAACAGTAGCAGCTGACGGTACAGTAACTGGTGTTAAGGCTGGTAAGGCAACAATCACAGCTAAGATTACCGTTGGTAAGGATTCAGCTGAAACTACTAAGGATGTAGAAGTAAAGAAATACGTTCTTAAGTCTGTAGCACAGACAAAGGCTGATACTTTTGAGACATCTATCACAGGTGCTACAAAAGAGATCAAAGCTTCTGAGATTACAGTTAAGAATACAGAGAACAATGTTGTCGTTCCTGTTAAGTCTGTATCTGTAGACAGCAAGGATGCAACAAAGGTTACATTCACAACATTTGCTGGATTAACAGATGGAAAGACATATGATGTAACTCTTGACGGAACAACAAAGCAGGTTCCTGTATCCAATGGAAAGGTTGCATCTGTAAATGTTAATACACTCACTGTTCCGGTTGCAACTGAGACAGAAATTAAGTTAGTTTCTAAGGATGCTAACGGTGTTATTCTTGATGAGTATGCTTATGGCTCACAGGATTCTTCCAAGTATGACTTCTCCCTTACAACAAGCAATGGTTATGTAAATGGTTCTAAGTTATACTTAAATAAAATTGGTGATACTGCAACAGCAGAGGTTACTTATAAGTCTGGTAAATATGGCACAGACGGTAAGCCAGAAGGAAATGTTACATCTGGAAAGGTTACAATCACAGCTGTAGATCAGGCTGCTGTTAATAACTTTGGTGTTAAGGTTGCAGATGCAAATGCACAGAGCAAGAAATTTGACAAGATTGATGCTAATACACAGGTAGCTGTTGGCGAAACAAATATGTATGCATACTTCCAGATTAAGGATGCAAACAATAATGAAGTTTCTAATTATTACAATTATTCTGTAGAGTCTAGTGACAAGAATGTATTAATGCTTGGTGGATCTACTCTTGACGCTGTAAGCAATAGCAATCATAGAGTACTTGTTACACCTGTAAAAGCTGGTACTGCTTATATCTTAATCAAAGACAAAGATAATAAGATTGTAGGTTCTGTAGCAATTACTGTTGTTGCTGAAAGAACTGTAGCAACAATGGATGTTGATAAGACAAGTGCTACACTTTCTAATGCAATGACAAAAACAGCTACCGTAACTGCTTCATTCAAAGATCAGTATGCCAAGAATATTGATGTTACAAAAAATGTAAAAGTTACTTGCCTGAGCACAACTGCTGATAAACTCAATGCTGAGAAAGTAAATAACGGAAAAGATGCAAATGATTCTTCAGTTTCTTATTTTAATACACCTGTTTATTCAGGTAATAAAGTTACCGTTACATTTAATGCACAGGGCATTACAGCTGGAACTTATCAGTATAAGATCTCTTACGAGAAAGATAACAAGGAAGTATGTGCTAGGGTTATCACTATCGTTATTCAGGCACCAGCTACTAATGGAACAATTTCATTTGGTATTGATGTAGACAAGAATGAGGTAGATAATCTTGTAGATAAAGATCACAAGGATGATCAGAAGATAACAATTGCTATCAATGAATTGAGAAATGGTGTTCCTAGTGCTAAGTTGAATAAGAATTCAGTTGTATCTGACACAGATCGTGATGAAAAAGTTCAGAAGATTGATTATAAGATCGAAGACAAAGATGGTAAGACTGTATATAATTCAGCTTCTTCAGATTCTAAATTAAATACAGTTTCAGGATGTGCATTTGATTTTGATGTAGATGGAGCTTTAACAGTCACAACAGTTTCTTGTTCAGCAGTAACTGCTAATGTACCGGCAGAGAAGTATTTTGCTCCTGGCACATATAAAGTTACAGCAACAGTAAAGACTGGAAAAGATGCGGATGCTGAGTCTAAGTGGGTAACTAAGACCTTTATGACTACATTTACAGTTAAAGATTCTCAGCCAGTTGGTACATTAACAATTGAAAAGGACTCCGTAAAGGATGTTGCTGGAATTAGTACTGTAGAAGATGCTGTTAAAAACGCTGTTAAGTTTGTTTATGCTGACAAGACATATTCTGCAGATGCAAATGATAAAACACTTGTAATTGTTTCTGTTGAAGGTATTACAAATGATGGTAAGAAGATCACTTAACCGGAAATATAGATGGTATTTTCCGTGGAAGGGTTTGAAATACTGGGTTTGTAAATAGCAATTGATGCAAAATTATTGCTACAAGTAACACGTAATCAACATATAAGAGACTGGCAAGTGACAAAAATGAGGAACCACTTATAATGTAGAATATCAAATTTCAACAACAGCGCAAAACGAAATATGTAATACAAAAAGTGCCAGCATTCAGCAATAAATCGAATACTGACACTTTTGAGTGATCGCAAGTAAAGTTTTCCGTTCCTCGGAATATTCTTTTTTAGTTCTTCCGCAAGACCTTCCTTTATATCTCTACCGGGATTTGATATCCGGCTGCAGACATTTCCTTTTCAAATTCTTCTACGGAAAGATTCAGTTTCTGAGCTCCCCGCACAACTCCATAATCACCCTCCTGTACGGACACAAATACCTCTATTTTGCGACCTTTTGCAAGCCCCTTTTCAAGCCCTTTTTCAAGTCCTTCTGCAAGTCCTTTCTCCCGGCCTTCCTCCCGAAGAACATCTTCATATTTCTTTTCATCAAATTCTGTAAGACACATATCACACACCTCCCTGCGATGCTGTTCTAAAAAATCTCTGAGAATATTTTCCTCGATGCATTCCCTGACGGCAAGATCAATGGCTTCTTTTAATTCCATGGAATCCCGGTATCTTTTGATCTTTGCAACAAAGACCGCGTATTCATATAAAACGTGGCAACTGTCCATGATGGACTGATTTTTTCCACTGTTTATGTTGATCATTGTGGCTGTCCATTCATATTCACCAGCTCCGGTATCTGTTTCAAAGGCATCCGACAACCGCAGAGTCCTTCTTTCTTCTTCCATATCTTTTTCGCTTCCGTTGTAAAATACAATGTAATGGGGACGCGGAATTTTCAACAGATGCTTGCTATACAGCCGCTCGGATCGGTGAATCAGTTTCCGGTACAGATCCGCATAATACAAAAATCCACGGAGCGGCATATTCGGGTTATAGGAACTCTGATGTTCGTAAAGGCTCAATGTTTTGTCAATCAGAAATGAAACATCATTTTTGTATTTCATGTAAATGACATCTTCCAGAGTTGTGTATTCCAGATCATCCGGATTGGTATATGAGGTATGGTTTACCGCATTATAAAGACTTAGGGCATTTTCTTTGTTTTCGCCAAACAGTTTCCGGAATACGGTGTCCTTATATTTTTTGTTAACATGAATATCAGCATTTGTTTTTCCATTTTTTTTCAGAATTCCTTCCTTTATAATCTTTGGTCTATATAAAACATGGGTTATTACGGATTACAGAAGATTTCTTAGCATGATAGCAGAATCCACAGATTCTTTCTCCATTCCATCTTCAACTAACTGTTCTGGAGTTTTTCCCTCTTTCAACTTTTGAACGATTTCAAGCAAGGTTTTCCGTTCTTCAGAACGACCTTCTTCTCGACCTTCCTCCCGGCCTTCCTCCCGGAGAACATCTTCATATTTCTTTTCATCAAATTCAGTAAGACACATATCACACACCTCCCTGCGATGCTGTTCCAAAAAATCTCTGAGAATATTTTCCTCTATGCATTCCCTGACGGCAAGATCAATGGCTTCTTTTAATTCCATGGAATCCCGGTATCTTTTGATCTTTGCAACAAAGACCGCGTATTCATATAAAACGTGGCAACTGTCCATGATGGACTGATTTTTTCCACTGTTTATGTTGATCATTGTGGCTGTCCATTCATATTCACCAGCTCCGGTATCTGTTTCAAAGGCATCCGACAACCGCAGAGTCCTTCTTTCTTCTTCCATATCTTTTTCGCTTCCGTTGTAAAATACAATGTAATGGGGACGCGGAATTTTCAACAGATGCTTGCTATACAGCCGCTCGGATCGGTGAATCAGTTTCCGGTACAGATCCGCATAATACAAAAATCCACGGAGCGGCATATTCGGGTTATAGGAACTCTGATGTTCGTAAAGGCTCAATGTTTTGTCAATCAGAAATGAAACATCATTTTTGTATTTCATGTAAATGACATCTTCCAGAGTTGTGTACTCCAGATCATCCGGATTGGTATATGAGGTATGGTTTACCGCATTATAAAGACTCAGGGCATTTCCTTTGTTTTCGCCAAACAGTTTCCGGAATACGGTGTCCTTATATTTTTTATTTACATGAATGTCATCATTTGTTTTTGTCATTGACTGTCGGGATTCCTTTCGTTAAAATCCTTTGTTTATCTACCTATATTATAGCATATGGCACAAGGATTACAACTGAAACAATTTGTCACTTATCTGTCTCTTATGTGTTAATTGTGTGTTACTTGTAGTGCTAATATTGCATCAAACCTTTTTCACAAATCCAGTATTTCCAACACTTCCGCGGAAAATACCATGCATATTTCCGGTTAAGGTAACTTACAAGACTTCTACAAAGAAGAATGCTAAGGCAAAGACAAAGAAACTTACTTACACACTGAAAGTTGCTAAGGTAGGCGTTACTTTATCTGGAGATCCAGTAGTAGCTATTGGAAGCACAACTAAGTTAACAAATACTAAGAAAAATTCTTCAAGAGCTAAGATTACTTACACATCAAGCGATGATTCTATCGCAACAGTAGCAGCTGACGGTACAGTAACTGGTGTTAAGGCTGGTAAGGCAACAATCACAGCTAAGATTACCGTTGGTAAGGATTCAGCTGAAACTACTAAGGATGTAGAAGTAAAGAAATTTATCCTTAACAGTGTAACACAGTCAAAACTTAGAGAGCTTACTGTAGATGTTGCGGGAGATACAAAAGCTCTTAAGGCAACTGATTTTACAGTAGTAAATCCTAAGACAAATGTTAAGTACCCGGTATCAAAGATTGCTGTTGATTCCAAGAACACAACAAAAGTTACCCTGACTATGTTCGCTGACCTCAGCGATGCTGCTGATTATGATGTAACACTTGATGGTATTACAAAGTCTTTCAAGGCTACTGATGGAAAGGTTGCATCTATTTCAGTTGATCCACTGACAATTCCATATGCTACAGAAAAGGAAATCAAATTAGTTTCCAAGGATGCTAATGGTGTAATTGTCAAAGAACTTCCTTACGGAAAGGCTGATTCTTCTTATACATTTACCATCAATACAAATGGAAATGGTTACACAAGTGGAAGCAACCTTTATCTGAACAAGGCTGGAGATACTGCAGTTGCAGAAATCTCATACAAGTCTGGAAAATATGACAAAGATGGTAAGCCAGTTGATAATATCGCTGCACAGAAAGTAACCATTACAGCAGTAGATCAGTCTGCAGTCAGCGAATTTGCTGTAAAGATTGATAAATCTGGTAAGTCATTTGACAAGGCTAAGGATTCAAACAAGATTGCAGTAGAAGATACTGATTACGTAACAGCATACTTTAAAATCAAAGATGCTGACGGCAAAGAAGTTTCTGATTCAGTATATAACAAGTATACAGTAGAATCTTCTGATAAGAGCGTTCTGATGCTTGCAAACAACACAATTACTGTAGACAGCAATAAGACTAGATCTATTGCACTGAAAGGTGTTAAAGTAGGCACAGCTTATCTGTTATTTAAAGACAGAGACAACAAGATTGTTGGATCTGTAGCTATTGATGTCGTTGCTAAGAGAGAAGTCGCTTCTATCACATTGGATAAGAACTACCTTACAATCTCTAACAAAGCAAACACAACTAGAACTGTTAAAGCAACATTAAAGGATCAGTATGGTAATGATTGGGATTTGACCAGAAACGGTGGCTCAATTGCTGTTACATATAAAGATTCTTCAAATGGTAAGACCCTTACAAGAGCAACAGCATCCGGCAAGGATATAACCGTTAATGCTCTTAACGCTGGTATTGGTACATACAATTATTATGTTCAGTACATCAATAAAGATGGTAAGAACACTGTATCTCAGGTACTTACGATTGTTGTAGCAACACCAACCACTACTGGCGTAGATACTTATAGAGTAGATTTTAACAATGCAACTGTAGATACTACTGTTAAAGAAGGAAATCTTGATACATCTGCTACTACTGATAATAAAAACATTACAGCAAATCTTTATGGTGTTTCCGGCGGTGTTGATGATGAACTTGTATCTTCAACTTATAATAGTGGGAAAAAAGTAACTTATACTGTTAAGAAAGCTGATGGAACAGTTATCTTTGGTTATACAGGAAATGCTACAAATCCAGCAACTGACACTTCTGCAACAGTAAAGACAAATGCTGCAATTAACGTTGATAATCAGACAGTAAGTTCATCAACTGATCTTGCTGATGTGCAGGGATACACATTAAATATCAGTGTTGTTTCTGGCGGAGCTTGCAAGACAAAGAATCTTGATGCTGGATCATATACAGTAATTGCAAGATATGATGGAAAGATATATACATCTAACTTTGTAGTTACTGATAGTCAGGGTAAAGCATCTGTTGAATTTACACCAGAATTTACTGCATCAAATGTGCTGAAGTTATCAGATGGTAATGGTTCAGTTAAAAATGCTCTTGTAAATGCAATTAAGGAAGTAAATTACAATGGAAATAAACTTTCCGGTTCTGCTTTGTATAATGCAATCAGAAAAGTTGAGGGAACAATCAATAATGTAGCTGGAGTAAACGGTGACATTACAACTGCAACATTGAGTGGTCAGCAGAATTTCACAGTTACAAAGCTTGTTGTAGAAATTGCAGTTCCGGATACATCAGTTACTACAAATGTTGAGGTAGATTTACCAAATACTGTAATTACTATTCAGTAATTGATAATCTAATGAAAAACAGTATGCAGACTGTAGTTATCTTTGAAAAGAATACTGGTCTGTAGACAAAACTCCTCCGGGAAACTTACGTTTTTCGGAGGAGTTGTTTTTATATAAAATGCCAGTTATCTACCAGATTATAATTTTGCATCCGCATCTTTTCCAGAAATTGTAAATGTGCATGTTCTAACATCAATTTTATCTTTGTTCTTTTTCAATGAGGATTTTGGAATAGAGATGGTATAACTTTTGCTCTTATAACTATTTACATTTATGGTATAAGAATTCTTTTTGAAACTTGTCACCACATTTTTCTTCGAATCTTTAACTGTGATTTTTAATTTCGGAATTTTCGTGAGTTTTCCATAACTATTATTTGCAACTATAAACTTAACAACTAAATTACCTTTATTATCAAAATGAGCAGAATAAACTTTTAAACCATATTGATTATATGTGGTATCACTGATGGTAAGCTTTTTCCCACTGTATTTATTTGATTTAACAGATACATTACAAATAAGTTTCTTTCCATTTGTAAGTTTAACCGTAACTTTTGCGTTACCCTCTTTCTTTCCGGTAACTTTTCCACTATTCGTTACTGTAGCAATTTGCTTATTGGCAGAGCTGCAACTCTTAATTTTTCCACCATCTACTTTAATCGCCGAAGTAAATCCCTTTGTAACCAATAGTTTTGTGTTTTTTAATACAGGGTCCGGTGAGATTTTACTTACAGATAACTCATAATTAACTTCTGCCTCAAAGTTAAGTTCTAAAATATAATCTCCTGATGCAAGATTCATAATATGTGTATACTGATAAATACCGGTATTCTGATGATATTCCCATCTTGGATCTGCAGAGGAAAGAGTATCTGTTACGATTGAACTTTCATCCATTTTATTTTTTATACTAATGGTAACTGTAGTACGTTCATTATTTTTTAAGTCAAAGTAAATATCAGATGCCTTTGCCAGACTGAAATTATAGCGAATCGGAAAATTTGGTCTTGCTGTGCTGACTTTATGTAACAAATTAATATATTTATTGGTTGCGGCATTCGTTGAAACGGTATTACTAAAAATAGCTGAAATAACCAGTAATAGCGAAAGGATAAGACAGCTCAAATTTTTTAAACTAAACTTTCTCATAATAAGATCTCCTATTTCAAATATACAAAAAGCAGGCTGCTACATAATGCAGCAGCCTGTTTTCGTTACATGCTGTAATAAACTTTATAAAATTATATTATTTAAGTCCACCACAAACTGCGACCTGATCATTTACTGGAACCTTAACACAAACTTTGTTTGGTGAACCAGAAATTGTAACGTAGAGATCAACTGTCTTAACAAAAGCTCCACCGTTTGTAAGTACAGTACCATCTACATCTGCAACATCAGTAATAGTCTGTTTTACACCATCGTAATATACTTCTACTAAACTTGAATTTGTAAAAGCAGTTTTAACAGTATTTGAACCAAAGTCATTAGTGATAAACTTATAGCTTACTAATGTATCCTGAGTATCTTCAATAGTAAAGCTTCCTGATACAGTAACAGGCTTCTTGTTTGTACTATAATCACTGTAGAACTCAGCAGTTACAACATAAGTACCCTTATCAATGTTCTTCTTGAATCCAGCACTAGATGAAGCTAATGTATCAATTGTAAGCTTATTTCCAGAGACAGATGCATTGCTGCTAATTGCTGGACATGTTGTAGCAGAAACAGCAGTGTTATCACTTGGATTCTTTCCTACTACAGCAATTGTCTTTCCTGCAGAAGTCTTAACAGTATATTTAACTGGAGTAGAAGCTGCAAGAGTATCTAATGCACCACCATTTGCCATTTCAGCAACATCAACTGTGATGTCATAATCAGACTCAGTTACAGTACCTGTACCAATAGTAGTATTTACTTTATTCTGATTGAATTTTAATTCATAAGCCTGTGTAGCGGCTGTTTCAACAAGTGTTACTGTAAAGCTTCTTGTTAACTCTTTATCGCCATTCTTTAAAGTAACCTTATATGTATAAGATCCCTTCTTGAAAGAAGCAGTTGAAGCGAAGTTTCCAGCTACAGAGATTGTTGCCTTCTTACCACTAGGAGTAATTGTTGGAAGGGCGCTAGCAGCTGCTGTCTTTGAAGCATCATCTGGTGCTCCGATGCACTCGATTTTAGCACTGTCAACAGTCATATCAACATTGTACTGATCTTTAATAACAGCGATTGCTGACTCAGTTACAGTTTTTCCTCTAACAACAGTTACAGTTGTTTTGTCAAGATCTACAGAAGTTGCAACTGGCTTAGCTTTAACATTAACAGCAACTGTACCTACAACCTTATCGTCTTTCTTGATTTCAATATAGGTCAGTCCTTCGCTAACACCATTAACTGGTACAGCAACTGAACCTACTTTTGCGCTTGTTCCAGATGCCTTAGATAAAGGTGTGTTAGTTACAAGTAATTTAGTTTTATCTGCAGACTCTACAGAATAATCACCATAATTGCTGATTTCTGTTCCATCATCTTTTAAAATGCAGAAATATGCATTTTTTACAGCTCCGATTTTAACATCATTGTTAGCTTTGAAAGAAGTTGCTGACCATGCAGGAGTGTTATCTGCGATTGTCACCTGGAAGTTATAGTTTACAAGGCTTGGATCAACAGCAGTAATTGTAAATGTCTGCTCGATCTTTCCAGTCTCATTACCATCAGTTCCAAATGTACCTGTATGATAAGTAAGCTTTACATTCATAGTATCGCCAACAGCTGGAAGATAAACGCCAGTATCCTCAGCGTAACCTTTTGAGATTGTAAGTTCTGTAGATACCTGTCCCTTTGCGCTGTTTGCATTTGTAATTGGGAATTCTCCAATTACAACACCATTAGCATCCAAAGACTGAGCCTTAACTTCTGTCTTCTCTGCTGCTGGAACCTGTAATCTTGTCAGTCCAACATTTGCAACAGTACCATCAGTAGCTGTAAACTTCTGAGTTGTGCCATCAAATACAACATTGTATTCCTTAGCATCCTTCATATCAACGAAAGTATCAATTGTAACTTTTGTCTTATCTGTCTTGTTAACAGATACAGCTTTTACAGGTACAGTAGCATTTGTAGCTGTATTTGTGATTGTAAAATCTGTAGCCTTAAGATCCTTTGTATCACCAACAACAGTAGCTGCAAGCTGATTTGCCTTGCTCTGCTTAACTGCAGTAAGAATTGCTTTCTTAACTTCTACATCCTTAGTAGTTGTGGCTGAATCCTTACCAACGGTAATCTTAGCTGTGATTGTTGCCTTACCAGCCTTAACACCAGTTACTGTACCGTCAGCTGCTACTGTTGCGATAGAATCATCGCTTGATGTGTAAGTAATCTTAGCTCTTGAAGAATTTTTCTTAGTATTTGTTAACTTAGTTGTGCTTCCAATAGCTACTACTGGATCTCCAGATAAAGTAACGCCTACCTTAGCAACTTTCAGTGTGTAAGTAAGTTTCTTTGTCTTTGCCTTAGCACTCTTCTTTGTAGAAGTCTTGTAAGTTACCTTAACCGGAAATATGCATGGTATTTTCCACGGAAGTATTGGAAATACCGGATTTATAAACAGAGTTTGGGGCAAAATCACTTCTACAAGTAACACGCAAGCAACATACAAGAAGCGATTAAATCTGATTTATGGCTTCGACCAGCGCAGGCACATCCAGATGCGTGTAAATTCGTTCTGTCAGGGACATAGCGCCGGAATGACCGACAATTTTTTTGATGGTTGTCTGATCGACATGTGCTTCGGCGAGCAGAGAAATCGTGGTGTGCCGGCAGCAGTGAGGTGTATGATCGATGTGCAGACGAAACATCAGAGGCTGAAAAACATTATGATAATACATATAATAGGTAAAATGCTGGCTGTCCAGAGTATGGATGAGATATTCACAATCGGAACAGTCATGAAGCCAGCGCTGGTAAAAGGGGAGTAATTTGTCTGCAATCGGAACTTTCCGAATGCCGTTTTCGGTTTTGCTGTCGATGACATCGAAGTATTGTTCGGACAGATGAACGTTTTCTTTTTTCAGATCCAAAAGCTCTGAGACACGGACACCATTGTATATCAGCATGAGGACTGTCTGGCAATAGGGATCGTTTTTGTGTTTCCACAGGAGAGCAATTTCAGAAGTGGAAAAACAGCTTCGTATGTTTTTATTAGGATTCCGGTCTTTGTATTTCGAGATATTTACATAGGCAGAATAATCTTTTGAGACAATTTCGTGTTTCATGGCATAAGAATAGAGCTGGTTAAAAAGAACACGGATTTTTTTCAGGGTAGGATAGTTTTTGCCACAGTGATCAATCACCTGCTGTAAATCATTGAGTCTTAAATTGTGAAATGGCATATCAGCAATGTTTTCACAAGTGGCAAAGGCTGCCCGATAGCCTTTGATGTTGGAGTGGGAGATGGTAGGAAACTTTTCTTCGGACCATCGGAGATAAATTTCCCGGAAGGTTAATTTCAGCGTTTCCCCATCGATGGGATAATTATTGTAACGTGCCAGAATCTGCAGAGCTTCCGACCGGGTAGGAGCGTACCCCAGAATCTGGTAGTGCTGGATGCGCTTTCCAGTGATGTCATTGATGTGCCAGCCCGTAGTGATGCGTGCTGCGTAGGGTCTTCTTCTGTTGCCGGAGAGTTTTACGACTCCACCGTATCCGTTTGGTAATCTCATTTTTCTTCCTTTCGTGTGTAAAAATTTATATTATCGTGTCAATCATACACATTTATTTGTTAAATTTTTAAGTAACACACAAGTAACAAAAAAGTGTTTTTACCTATATAAAAAGAAAAATAAAATCGACATGCCGGAATGATTGAAAAAAAACGAAATTTGGGGTATGATTATAGGCAATGAAACGTTAAGGAGAAAATAATCTTGAATACGAATGGAAACAAAAACACGTTAAAAGCAAATAAGATATTGATTCCCGTTATCTTGTTGATCGGATTGATTCCAATCATTGTGCATTCTTTTGTTTATGACACAAATCTGGCACAGTTTGACTGGTATCCGGAGAGCGCCGCAAAACAGACGGACTTCTTTTTTGCATGGAAGATGATTGCGATCATCCTTGTGGGAGTTGTAATGCTCGCAATTTTACTGATCCGGTATTTGAATAAAAAGGAGTTTAAATTTGAAAATTCCTTTTATTTTCTGATGGTGTATGCATTGTTTGTTGCAATGTCTGCCCTGTTTTCCAGTCACAAATACTGGGTGGCACATGGTACATATGAACTTTTTGAGCCTGTATGGGTTGTATTTGTCTATATGATACTGTGTTATTATGTCTATAATTATGTACAGGAAGAAAAACAGATAGAGGTAATCCTGCGCTGGTCCGGCATTGGAATCGCAATTGTTACTCTGATTGGATTTTTCCAGGTCTTTGGATTGGATTATTTTAAGACATCTCTGGGCAAACATCTGATGACGGACACAAGCTGGTGGAACCAGTTAGATAAGATTTCCTTTAATTTCGCAGATAAGACTGCGTATACGACACTTTACAATCCAAACTTTTTGTCATTTTATTTTGGCATGCTGATACCATTGCTGGTCTGCCTGTTTATTGGGGCGAAAAAGATGTGGCATCGTCTTGTAATTGTGGTTGCAGAGATTTTTTGCATTGTAGCACTGGTTGGAAGCAGAAGTTCTTCCGGATTTATTGCACTGGCAATTGGAGCGGTGATTCTCGCATTGGTTTTGCTCAGCCGGAAGAAAAAATTATTTGCAACCGGGATTGTTGTAGTTGTCATTGGAGTGATTGCAGCAGGAGTGTTGGCAAATACGACAGGCATCGGTCAAACTCTTAAAAAGACGGTTGTTGGAACCTATCATATGAAAGATCAGTTCTCTTTAAACGATATCAAAACAAACACAGATGATGTGGAACTTGATATCTGGAACAATCCTCTGCATGTGTCCTATGATCTGGGGAGCGACGGTGTAATCACCGTGGTCTGCAAAGATGCAGATGGTCAGGAGATTCAGACAACAGAGGTAGATCAGGAAAATCATATTTTGGCCCTCAATGATGAACGGTTTGCAAATGTACAGATTCAGCCGATCATGTTTACCGATAATACAGCAGGAATAAAGATGATCATAGATGGTGTCGAATGGGATTTCTCAAAAAATGATACGGACGGATATGAATATCTCAATCCTGCAGGAAAACCGGTAAAGTTTGAAAATCCAAAAGTTTCAACATTGTTTTTGGATGATGCAATGAGCAATCGAGGACATATCTGGAATAAAACGATTCCGCTTCTTGGAAAGCATGTTTTTATGGGGAGTGGGGCAAATACCTATATGTTTGAAGTGCCACAGGAAGATTATATCAGCCAGAACTATGTTTACGGTGCAAACAGCTATGACGTAAAAGCCCATAGCTGGTATCTGCAGCAGTGGGTGGAAACCGGACTGATCGGTACCCTGGCACTTCTGGTATTTCTGTTCTGGTATCTGGTACAGTCGATACGCATTTACCGCAGAGTGGATCTGCACGAGAGTATCAGCTGGGTTGGATTTGGATTATTTGCGGCAGTGCTGGTGTACATGATTGCAGGTATCGCAAACGATTCCAATGTATGTACTGCTCCGGTATTCTGGGGTATGCTTGGCCTGGGACTTGCGGTGAACCGGATGCTTGTAAAGAAAGAAAATCTCTTTGTTGTTAAAGAAACGGTTTCTGCGGAAAGTGATACTGCCGTAAAACAGAGTATTCCAAAAGCAGCAGAGAGTGTAAAAGCAGATACCGCGCAGACGGTACAGAATACTCAAGGGGCAGGAGTGACAGAATCCTCAGTCAGGAAAAAATCATCGAAAAAACAATCGAGAAAACAGAGAAAGAATCAAAAATAACAGATTGAAATTATGAAAAAAATCATTCAAGATAAACAATTACTGATCAGACGGATTTTTCTGATGTGCTACGACGTGCTTGCAGTGTTTGCTGCAAGCATAGTTGCGTTATTGATTCGGTTTGATCTGAATATCAAAAGCGTACCGTTTCAATATATGGATGAAGTGTGGAGAGCACTTCCTTTTATGATCATTGTTACACTGATCATTTTCTGGATGCTCCGGCTGTATTCCAGTCTCTGGAGCTATGCGGGAGCACTGGAAATGATGTATGTGGTTTCAGCATGTATTCTGGATACCGTTGTTGTGACAGTGCTGATATTGCTTCGGAACTGGGGGGATATGTACCCGGTGCCAAGAAGCTTTTACATTCTGTATGGATTGTTTCTGTTTGTATTTGTCATGGGATGCAGATATTCTTACCGTGGACTGCGTGTGCTTCGCAATATGCGCAGAGCCGGCGTGTACAGACGGAATGTACTTGTGATCGGAGCAGGGGATGCCGGAAACCAGATCATCAAAGAAATCAACAACAGCCGCTATGTGAAAAAGAAGGTTGTTGGTGTGATTGATGATGACCGTAACAAGATTGGTAATTATATTCATGGAGCGAAAGTCGTAGGGGACCGCAGTGATATTCTGGAAAAAGTCGAAGAACTGCATGTGCATGAAATCATCATTGCCATGCCATCGGCCACACAGAAACAAATCAAGGGCATTCTTGATATCTGCAAAGAAACCGGATGCACATTGAAACGTCTGCCCGGCATTTATCAGCTTGTAAACGGCGATGTCAGCGTCAGCAAATTAAAAGATGTAGATGTCAATGATCTTCTTGGGCGGGATCCGGTGACGGTTGATCTGCAGTCCATCATGGATTATGTTTCCGGGAAAATCATAATGGTTACAGGGGGCGGCGGTTCTATCGGAAGCGAATTGTGCCGGCAGATTGCCGCACACAAGCCAAAACAGCTGATTATTGTGGATATTTACGAGAATACGACCTATGATGTGCAAAACGAACTGAAAGTCCGGTTCCCGGATCTGGATCTTGTTGTGCTGATTGCATCCGTGCGGAATACGAATCGTATGAACTGGATTTTTGAACATTACAAGCCGGAGATTATCTATCATGCAGCGGCACATAAACATGTGCCTCTCATGGAAGAGAGTCCGAACGAGGCAATTAAGAATAACGTGCTTGGCACGTGGAAGATTGTGCAGGCGGCAGATCGGTACGGTGTGAAGAAATTTGTGATGATTTCCACGGATAAGGCAGTCAACCCAACCAATATCATGGGTGCCAGCAAGCGCATCTGTGAGATGATCATTCAGACCTATAACCGCAGATCGAAGACAGATTTCGTAGCCGTGCGTTTTGGAAATGTGCTTGGCAGTAACGGAAGTGTGATTCCGCTGTTCAAAAAACAGATTGAGCGTGGAGGTCCGGTCACGGTTACACATCCGGATATCGTGCGGTATTTTATGACAATTCCGGAAGCGGTATCTCTGGTGCTGCAGGCGGGTACCTATGCCAAAGGTGGAGAAATTTTTGTTCTGGATATGGGAGAGCCAGTCAAGATTCTGGATCTGGCAAAGAACCTGATTCTTCTTTCCGGTCACAAGCCGGATGAGGATATCCATATCATTTTCACAGGACTTCGACCGGGAGAAAAACTTTATGAAGAGATGCTGATGGATGAAGAAGGGATGCAGGATACCGCAAACAATCTGATTCATATCGGCAGGCCGATTGAGCTGGATGAAGAAAAATTCATGCAGCAGTTGGAAGAATTAAAAGAGTATGTTGTGACAGAACCGGAAGACATCCGGGAGTGTGTCAAAAAAATTGTGCCGACGTATCACCCGGAACTGGCAGGGGAGAATAAATAAGTAAAAATAGAACGGCTATCAATGACAGCAATTCCGTGCATGGCACGTGAATTGCTGTTTTGCTTTTTACAGATGAAACGTATTGCGGGGATGTCTGGTAGTGAGGATGGCACGCTGCTTTGACATGGCAACATGCGTATAGATTTCTGTGATATGAATGGAACTGTGACCAAGCATTTCCTGTATATAGCGGATATCGACGTCCGCTTCTAAAAGGCTGGTAGCAAATGTATGCCGGAACATATGCGGTGTAATATGCTGTTTAATTGCAGCAAGAGAAGCATATTTGTTGATCATCCGCCGTACCGACTGATCAGATAATGCAGTTCCGTTTAACGTCGCAAAGAAATGCTGGCAGGTTTCCATCTGGGGGAGAAATTCATTGCGGTATTCCGACAGAATCTGTATGACCTCGTGGTTTCCGATCTGAACAATGCGTTCTTTGGAACCTTTTCCGTAGATCAGGACTGATCCATCGTACAAATCGATGTCACAGATACGCAGAGCGCATAATTCGGAAATCCGTATTCCGGTTGCAAATAAAAGTTCTATGACAGCGGCATCCCGCAAAGCGTTTTTTCTCTGATAATCTGTTTTGGCGACGGTGCGCTGCTCATAGATCGTAGATAAGAAAATTTCGATCGTGTGCAATGGAATGGTTTTCGGCAAAATCACAGGTTCGCGGAATTTGATCTGCACCTTGTTGAAAGGATTCCGGGCGATGATTTCTTTATATTCCAGGTAGTGAAAAAGAGCTTTGACCGAGGCAATCTTTCTTTTTACGGTTTTGGGTTTGTACTTCTGGTGCAGACTGCCAATATAATTTTCCAACAGATCCGGTGTAATATCAGAAACATCCCTGCATGAAAAAATGGCATAAAATTGCTGAAGGTCGATGCGATATGCTTTCAGAGTCTTGGAATCTAGGCGTTTTTGGTGACGGCAGTGTTCCAGATAGTTGTTGATGTGTGTCTGTAAATTATTCATGGGTGGTCTCCTTTGTATATGAAGTTTTGTTTAGGAGTATATGGTACATGAAATGGGGAGGATTTTGTTGGATAAGGCAAAATTTGAAAAAATTGTACAATATGTAACAATTACATGGATAGAGCAGTGGTGTTTCCTGTATCGGTATGGGTGGGAAAGGGTATGGGATAGACTTCGGGGAAATACAGAATGTGGATGTCGAAAGCTGATGTTTTGATGGGAAAACGGTGAGATTAAACAATAAATTGCCGTTTAAATAAGAAAAATGGAGTAATGGAAGTAATAATCACAGTCATTGCAATATGCATTAAAATAGAGTATGATATAACATATGTAAATTTATGAAAATAAGGAAAATCAGGAAGGAGCAAGTCAGCCATGAAAGGGTACCATTACATCAAAAGAGGAATTGATATCATATTAAGTGGGATGGCGATCGTGATCTTATCACCACTCCTTCTTTTTTTATGTATTGCGATCAAACTGGATACACCTGGACCGATATTATTTAAGCAGAAGCGTGTCGGCATCCACCGGAGTTTCTTCCAGATTTACAAATTCCGTACCATGCGGATTGACACACCGAAGGATGTGCCGACACATATGCTGGAGAATCCGGAGCAGTACATCACAAAGGTAGGAAAATTCCTGCGCAAAACCAGTCTGGATGAACTTCCACAGATTTTTAATATCTTCAAAGGAGAAATGAGTATCGTAGGACCGCGGCCGGCACTGTGGAATCAGGATGATCTGGTAGCAGAGCGTGAGAAATATGGTGCCAATGATGTGACACCGGGGCTGACCGGGTGGGCACAGATCAATGGCAGAGATGAACTGGAGATTCCGGACAAAGCAAGACTGGATGGCGAATATGTCAAACATCTGGGACCATGGATGGATCTGAAATGTTTTCTTGGCACAATTGGATCCGTGCTCATGCACGACGGCGTGGTTGAAGGTGGAACCGGAGAACTGAACAAAGAGGAAGAAGAGACAGAAGCACACAAAAGCGAAACAACACAGAGCAGCACGAAAAAGAAAAACATTGCAAACGACACAGAAGAACGTGAAAAGGGCAGGAGAAAAAAGAAGATTCTGATCACCGGAAGCGGCAGTTATGTGGGAACTTCCGTGGAGGCATGGCTGAGACAATGGCCGGAGTACTACCAGGTTGACACGCTGGATATGAGAACCCAAACATGGCGGATACACGATTTTTCTACATATGATGTGGTCTATCATGTGGCGGGAATCGCACATGCAGATGTGGGACAGGTGACGGAAGAAGAAAAGAAGCAGTATTACCGTGTGAATACAGATCTGGCAGTAGAGACAGCCGAAAAAGCCAAAAAGGAAGGCGTGCAGCAGTTTCTCTTTATGTCTTCTATGATTGTATACAGCGGATGTAAGGAAAAGAAAATTACAGGAAATACAATTCCCAAACCATTGAATTTCTATGGAGACAGCAAATGGCAGGCAGATCAGAAAATACAGGCACTGGCAGATGAACGTTTTAAAGTTGTCGTATTGCGTCCACCGATGATTTACGGAAAGGGATCAAAGGGAAACTATCCACAGCTTGCAAAACTGGCAGGAAAACTTCCGCTATTTCCGATTGTACATAATCAGCGTTCCATGCTTTATATAGAAAATCTGGCACAGTTTGTCAAACGGATGATCGACAACGAAGAGACCGGAGTGTTTTTTCCGCAGAACGAGCAGTATATCAATACTTCGGATCTGGTGCAGATGATCGCTATGGTAAAAGGACACCGGCTTGTGATGGTTCCAGCGACTGGCTGGATCATCCGGCTGATGAAAAAGATTCCGGGAAAAATTGGCATCCTGACGGGCAAAGCGTTTGGTGACAGTGTGTACGATATGCAGATGAGTGAATATAAGGAAGAATATCGTGTGTGTGACTGGAAAGAGTCGGTAAGAAGGACGGATGGATAAGAGCTGGAATGGGAAAATCTTGCATAAATAAAAGAATTAAAGTATGATACTACTGAAAAGATGATAAATAGCTTAATGGTATGCATTCGAAGGTTTAGGAGATAGAAAAGCGTGAGAATAGACAAACTGCAAGTGCACAATTTCAGAGGTTTTTCAGATACAGAAATAGTATTAAACGGAAAAGATGCCATTTTTTATGGAGTAAACGGAATGGGAAAATCGTCAATACTGGATGTCTGCAATCTTCTCTTTTCCAGAATTATGCAGGAAGCCGCACAGGATGAACAGATAACAGCCTCTCTTTTAGGAGAAAAAGATGTAAAAGTTGGAGAAGAAGAAGCAAAAATAACGTTGTTTCTTGAAGACCAGGGAAATAATTTTCAATATTACCGAAAAAGAATTCAGGGGAAAAATCTGCATAATTCCAAAGAACTGAAGAGAGTTTCGGAATATATTCGAAAACAGTATCTGGGAGATTATTTGGAAACAGAAGAAGAGTATGAAAACGATGACACGGAAACACCACAGAAAGAGTTTACTTTAAATAATGAAAATATTCCTGTTTATGTGTTTTATGGAGTTGACCGCTATAATGAAAAAACACGTAAATTGAGAAGGCGTTATACAGGAGCAGCAGGGAAGCTGGATGCGTGGAGAGATTCTGCATTTGGAGGAGTGATCAATTTCCGGTTATTTTTTGAATGGTTCCGGGGAAGACAGGAATATGAAAACAGTATGCGAGTGGAAACACCGAATGCAGAAGATCCACAGTTACATGCAGTAAAAAAAGCTATATTAAACGCATTGGGAGATGGATTTTCGGAAATTCGTGTGAAAGTAACAGAAGAAGATGCGGAACTTATTGTCATCAAAAAAGAATTGGAATTGGCATTTTATCAATTGTCAGAAGGAGAAAAAAGTGTAATCGCACTGGTAGGCGATCTGAGCCGGAGGCTGGCAATTGCAAATCCAAAGAGGGAGAATCCGTTGGAAGGGGATGGCATTGTGCTGATTGATGAAATTGATCTGCATCTGCATCCGAAGTGGCAGGAGAAGATTTTTCCGGCTTTACAGAATACTTTTCCAAATATTCAGTTTATTGTTTCCACACATGCTCCGAAAGTGCTGGAGTCTGTGGATGAAAATATACAGGTAATACGTTTGCATGAAGATGCAGAAACGCATCTGGTTTTGGCAGAACCGATGGAGCCGATGAACGGCTGGGATGTCAATACAATTCTGGAAGATTACATGGATACCGAAGTATATAACAGGAAGACAACGGAACTCTTAGAGCAAATAAATGTGTATCTGAATGAAAAAGCATATGATGAGGCAGAAAAACTTGTAAATAAGCTTGCATGGATGACATCGGAAGAGAATACGAAAGTTGTGCGTGCAAGAATCTTGATTGCAAAAGGGCGATAAAGTTTTTATGATTTATATTCAAAAGACAGGTGAACCAGAAGAAGTAAGCCGGTGGAAGAAAAAATTCAAGAATAAGCATAAAAGAGAAGCAGGGTATGAGGATATCCGGCATGAAAAGGAACTGCAAATATTAAAGAAAGCATTGCTTGCAGAACAGAGACATCTTTGCTGCTATTGTTGTTCTTATATTAAAAATACAGAGACTGAAGTACAAAAGAATAGTTTTCATGTGGAACATTTTCGACCTCAGGCACAAAATCAGGATTTATCTCTGGCCTATAATAATCTTCATGCTTCTTGTAATGGAGACAATCGCAGGCACTGTGGGCATAAAAAAGAAAATAATTTTGATGCAAAGCGGATGATTTCTCCGCTGGAGAAGGATTGTGAAAGTCATTTTCGATATCAGCAGGATGGAACAATACAGCCGGCGGAAAAGACAGATGAGGCAGCTGAGTATACAATTACAAAGTTGAACCTGAATGATAAACGTTTATGTCGTGCCAGAGAAAACGCTTTATGGACGTTTAATGTGTTCCAGTTGAATGGAGAAGAAAAACAGCGGGAATTGAAAAAATTTGAATGTTCAGAAGAACTGCCACCTTATTGGGACGCAATTAAATATTTTTTGACACAGGGAGACTGATATACGTGAAATATGATAGAAATCTGGTCGCTACAATCATTGAAAACGAATTTTGGGATGACTTGTATAATGAAATTGACGATTCTGTTATGAACATGGAAGGTCAGGAATTGGATGAAGCGTTTGAGACATATGTTGACTATGCAGAATTGGATCAAATAGAAAATGTCAAAGTTGTCCGGGTAGAACAGGAAGAGGATGATACATGTACGATTGTGAGAGGCATATTGGAAGCGGATGTTTCTCTTGATGGTTATCTATATTTTGAAGGGGAAAATAATATGGTGAACAGTTCGGAAGTTACATTGGAATTCGAATTTCAATTTGAGCATCAGAATGGGAAAAATCGCCAATTTGTGTCCCGGGTAATTGCATAACTTATAATTGATAGAAGATATCATGAAGAATAAAAAATGGTGGAATCTGTAGAAACTGTGATAGGACAGATTAATACAAAGAGTGGAGGTTTAGGGATGCCGTACGTGTCACCTGTTGTTGAAAATGATTTTAAAGACCGGTTGAACAAGTGCGTAGATATTATTAAAAATTCGAGTATCAAATATCAGAGTTTTGGGATTTTTGGAAGCTACGCGAGAAATGATTATAAGGCCAGCAGTGATATCGACTTTTGCATCATAGTTCCGGAAAAACCGGAAAGATGGATGATGGGAGCCTTGCGGGAAGAACTCGAGATGTTGCATGCGGATGTGGTTTTTGTAACACCGCAGTATTTCGAACATGATAATTCAAAGTTTACACAACAGTTAAGAAGAGATTATAAGGAGTTGAAAATATGATAAAGGCAAATTCTTATTATTCTATTGCGTGCAATGAATTCTGGTATTTAAGGGATGCAGTGTCACCTGTATACTGCAATCCGGCTGCAGCTTCGGCACAGCAAATCGCAGAAAAAATGTTGAAATCTGTGGCAGAACTGGTCTGTACTGGAATTGAAAAACTAATGACATCTCATAATTTGCGTGCCCTATACGATGAAATTAAAAGGGTAGATACTTCCTTACAATTAGAGAGGAAGGATCTGGCATTACTCAAAGACTATTATTATGATGCAAGATATCCGGGGGATAATTTTGTTATTGTGACAGTGGATGAGCTGCGTGAGGCATTGGAGATCATGCTTGACGTTGTAGAAGCTGTAAATTGCTGGAGAACGTCTCATGAATTGGAGATATTAATTGCTGATCCGAGAGGGGAGTTTCAATCAGCGATGAGCAGATTGAAACAGAAAATATGATTAAAGTGGCGAAAAAACACATATTGATGTATTAATTGCGGATGAAATATAAAATGCAGATTTATTCCAAGTACGAGATACCAATTATATTGTAGAGTTGTTTATGGAAAAAGAATTTGTGGATGAAGGAATAAAAATAATATTTATTGGATTTGGGGTTACGGAAGACCGAGGACAAGAGAATGAAATCAGCTTGGAATTTATACAGGAGAGCCGTCCGCAAGTTCAGCTTGATAATGTCGTGTACAATAAAATTCGAATGTTTAAACATTGTTGATTATTTGAAAAAGAAGATATATAATAAATAACAGTATTGGATTAAGGAGTAGAATGAATATATGCTCTGAAAGTTGGAGATAAGATGTGCAAAAGATAATTGGTTATCATGGAACAAAAAAACGATTTGCTGAATCAATTATAAATGACGGGTTTAAAATTGCAACGCCCAAAGACAATGATAATCATTGGTTAGGTCATGGAATATATTTTTATTCTGATTATGAATTGGCTGAATGGTGGGGAAAAACAAAAGTCAATAAGCATAATGAAAAATATGGATGTGATGATGTACCGATTGTTATAAGAGGAAATATTGAAGCAGAAGAAGTTTGGGATTTGGATAAGCCTTTCGTACTGCAACAATTCAAAAAATGCCAAATTGCGTTGGAAAAAGAATTTGTGGATGAAGGAATAAAAATTGATTTTTCCGGCAAGAATACTTCAGTAAAAATTCGTTGCTTTTGGATGGATTGTATAAAAGAAAACCGTAATATAGAAGTGATTTTATACACTTTCTCTAGAAAAAATCCGTCATATATAGACAGTAAAGATCATGTGCAATCAGATGACAGGTTTTCACTGGGAGCTATGGGATTGGTTTATCATGAAAAACAGATATGTGTTACAGAAGATCGTTTTATTGTAAAGAAGTGTATTGTAAATGATATTCAAAATGAATTTGATGAGGAGATAATATGATGACACGAGAGCAAATTGAAAGAATTGCAGAAAAATGTGGTGTTCAAGTATCCTATACAGAATTGGGAAGGGGTGGATTTATTATTGATTCTTCAGAAATTGTTTACAAATCTGTAAACGATATTTTTATGAAAAATTTTAGTAATCTATCATACAATCAGAAAACATATTTAATTGATGATGAAATTGCTTTCTTGGCAGCGTAATAGGAGAATCAATGAGCGGAAAAGATGTTTTAAAGAAATCGGAAAGTATATTATTAGCAAAGAAAATTTTTATTGAAAGTATGCATTTTCAAAGAGATGGGCTGGCTGATGGCATTATACATTTTTCTAAAAGCAGTATTGGTAAGAATATTGAAAAAATAGGTGAAGATGCCTACAAGTCTTCCTTGTTATTAAAAATGACGGACGAGCAAGAAACTGCAACTTTAGAAATTGTTGTATCTGGCATTTTTGAGTTCCGAACCAAGTTAGAGCAGGAGAAAAAGGATATTATTATAACAAAGAATACAGTTGCAATTTTGTTTCCTTATCTGAGATCACAGGTTACACTGATGACGGCACAGCCTGATATAGAGCCTGTTGTAATTCCTGCAATAAATATTAATGCATTATTAAAAAATATGGAGCCATAGTTTCGATAAAAACCGGTTGGATGATAAGTCTGACCGGTTTTTTACATTGAGTAAGATAAAGGTTCGTGATATAATAAAAATAATATTTATTGGATTTGGGGTTACGGAAGACAGAGGACAAGAGAATGCATATAGTTAAGGAACTTATCGATAATATATCATCAACAAGCCTGAATAGATTTCTTACCGAACAGAAAATTGCAAATGAGCAGAGGCTGTCTTTTTCGGATCATCGGGTTTTGCTAGAACAGCTCTGCCAAAATGGATTGATTTCTGTTGAGGATCTGAATGATTTTTTCTTTCAAGAATTATTATATGGTCATCATCGATTGATGCGCGTGTATTCATTAACTGCTTCGACCTGTCTGCGATTAAAGAGCAGGGATTCGTGGGGCAGACTTATGCGCAAATTTCAGATTCCCGATTGGGCGTACAACCAGATCATAGAGATGATTCCACAGAAGGAAGACTCCACGAAGCTTGCAGCGATACAGGAAGAAAGAAGGAATGGAAATTTAATCAGGGTGCATCTGATTTTTGTATTCTGCATGTTAAAAGATTCTGCAGGTTCGATCGAGGAGGAGTGTTCCTATCTTCCGGTAACCATTGACCTGGAACAGCGCTGCATGATTGTTAAAGTATGGAATCAGCATGGAATTATACAGGAGAGCCGTCCGCAGATTCAGCTTGATAAAATCTATAGTATAGTAGAAGAAACATTAGCACTGGAATTGGACAACAATAGAGCGGCTGATCCTCAGAATGTATTGTATGACATGAGCAAAGAATTGTTCAACCAGTTTTTTGAACGGCTTCCAAATATAAAAGAGATTGATGATAAGCGAGAGAGCCTTAGCAGCATTATCGATGCAATGTTACAAAATATTCCGTTGCATCATGTAGAACAAAAAAACGGAAAATTATATATGCCGGATGGAATCATTAATTTAGAGGAAGAACTATATCGCCTGATTCAACAGACCGCATTATATGATTACCGGGAAGATCATGCATTGAATACGCTTCTTCCAAGCGATGAAAAATATATATCAAAAATTCGATTCAGTGACAGAGATAATCTGTCGGCAAACTTAACAGGAGAAAATGGTGTAGATTGTATTTATGATGCCAAGACGTTTATGTGTATCAGGGATTCTTTGGATATCGTGAAAAGAATTATTTCCCTGACGGTCAATTTCCCAAGAGCGCGAGGGGTATTACAAGTGAAATATGAAGCTGATAATTATCAGTTTCTGACGTTGCACATTTTGGAAGGAAAATATTATTCGGAAGAAGAATTCCAGCAGATATGGGGGCTTTATAAAGAGTATGAACGAAAGAGAAGCGGTTCGGCAATGTATGAAAATCCTGCCGCAGTTGACACAAAGGCAATGTAAGCAGTTTACGACGCAGGACCTGAGTGAACGGCTGGATCTGGAAATTACATATACCAAAAGTATGCTGCAGGTTCTGTGTGCAAAAAATCTGGTTCGAAAAGAACTGCACTATAGCTGCCCACAATGCCATAGTCAGAATGTCTTCGTATGTGATGGATTTGCTGCTTCGTATCAATGCTATCATTGTCAGGCAATCCTGGAACCGGAACGGGTAGAAAACGAGGGGAGACCGTTTTACAGTGTTTCCAAGGATGACTTTATGCAGTATACAAAAGAAACGTATTCGGATATCTTTCATATGACATGCGAGCCGGAAAAAGAAATTATTCCATTCCGTCCGGTGGTTGTCGAGCAATCGGAAGAAAATGTTGCTCCGGTGATCGGGGATGACAAGGTAGAGATGGTAGAGGATAAAGATGAGAAAACGGACAATGACCTTGAGAAGCGTGTGGTTAGCTTGGAAAATGATAAAAAGGGGAAGAGTCTGTTTTGGGCGATGGTAAAGATAATTGTATGGGTTACATTTATGATTCTTGCCTCTTGGTTTGTCTTGTATGAAATGCTCGATATTTTTGTCTTTAAGGATCAACATGCCTTTCTGTATGAGATGTTTATGTTTGCAATGAAGGGAAGTGTGATTGAGACAAATGATTGGGGCGGTATATTTATAACTATCATTGGTGGAATATTGACTTTGGTGGTTGGTGGAATTGATGTATTGGGATGGAAGAAGATACATCAATATTACCATACTATAAAAGAAGAATTAATTAGTTGAGTATTTGGTGAAAGGAAAAGATGAAACGAGTTCTAATGCTGGCGTCCGTCGCCTCTATGATCGATCAATTTAATATGCCGAATATTGCATTGTTGCAGAAACTGGGGTATGAGGTAGATGTGGCCTGCAATTTTATCGAAGGAAATACCTGCTCGGATGAGCGTGTCGCAGAATTGAAACAAAAACTGCAGGATATGCATGTGTGCTGCTACCAGATTGATTTTGCACGGAATATCAAACACATGGGGCAGAACATGAGGGCACTGCGGCAGGTAGAAGGTTTGATGAAGCAAAATCGGTATGCATTTTGCCACTGTCACAGCCCAATTGGTGGTGTGGTGGCACGGATCGCCGGGCACCGGACGAAAACGAAGGTGATTTATACCGCGCACGGATTTCATTTCTACCAGGGGGCTCCGATTGTGAATTGGCTGGTGTATTATCCGGTGGAGAAGGTGCTGAGTCGTTGGACGGATGTGCTTATTACGATTAATCATGAGGATTATGCGTTGGCGAAGAAAAAATTTAAGATGAAACAGCTGACCTACGTGCCGGGAATTGGGATAGATACAAAAAGAGATTGTTTGTCACAAAATGAAAAAGAGGAGAAACGTAAGGAATTGGGAATCCAAAAAGATGCATTTATAATCATAAATGCTGCTGAATTTACTCCAAATAAAAATCAGAAAACGGTGATTGAGGCAATAGAGAGTCTGGACAATCCGAATATTTATTTTTTGATGTGCGGTATTGGAGAAAAGAAAGCGGAATTAGAACAGTATGTGAAAGAACAAGGATTGCAGGAACATATTCGATTTGTGGGATTTCGCACGGATTTGCATGAAATATTGCAGGCATCCGATTGCTTTGTTCTGTCTTCGTTTCGGGAAGGATTGTCGGTGGCATTGATGGAAGCCATGGCAGAAGGGCTTCCGGTGGTGTGTGGAAGGATTCGTGGAAATGTAGATTTGATTAAAGATGGAAAGGGTGGTATATTGGTATCACCGGGAAATAAAGAAGATTACGAAGCAGCATTTTGGAAACTGTATGAAATGAAGCATAAGGAACTGGCTGATTTCCAGAGGATGGGACAGATCAATGCAGAAAATGTGAAGTTCTTTGGAAGATTGGCGGTAGAAAGATTGATGGAAAACGTGTATATAGCGGAGTAACAAGATGGACGATGAAAAAAAGAATCCTATAATTAGTGTTCTCATGGGAATTTATAACGAAAAGAATAAAAATTATGTGATTCAGGCAATTGATTCCATCCTGCAGCAGTCTTTTACAGATTTTGAGTTTATTATCTGTGATGATGGATCGACAAATGAATTTTATGCATGGTTGCAGGATGTGTGTCGGAAGGATTCCCGCATTCGGTTACTGCGTAATGATAAAAACATGGGATTATCTTATACATTGAATCGTTGTATGAAGCATGCCAGAGGAAAATATTATGCAAGGATGGATGCGGATGATATTTCGAAAGAAAATCGATTGAAAAAACAACTTCTTTTTTTAGAAAATAATCCAGAATATTCAATAGTGGGATGCAATGCAGAATTTATAGATGATCAAGGTGTGTGGGGGGAATATTTTAAAATAGAAGTTCCACAGAAAGAAGATTTCCTGAAAACATCTATTTTTATTCATCCGACTATTCTAGTGCGAGCAGAGGTAATGCAAGAACTGGGGGGATATTCTATGAAAGCTTATGCGCTTCGAACGGAGGATTATGAACTGTTCATGCGTATGTATGCAGCAGGGTATCGTGGATATAATTTGCAAGAGTTTTTGTTTCAATACAGAGAAGATGGTCATGCATTTTCTAAAAGAAAATACAGGTATCGTATTAATGAAGCAAGAGTACGCTATTACGGATTCCTTGCGATGGGAATCTTAAAAGGAAATTTGGTTTATGTAATAAAGCCTTTGATAGTGGGAATGATTCCAACACAAGCTATGCAGAAACACAGAAAAAAGCAATTTGGAGTATAGGGACAGATGATAGGGATTGTAATCTTAAATTATCAAAATTGGGAAGATACATTTTGTTGTGTGCAAAGCATATGGGATAATCCTCCAAATGAATCGTTCCAGATTATATTGGTAGATAATGCATCTCCGAATATGCCGGAATATGATCTGGATGCAATGATACAGGAATATGAGATTTTATACATAAAGAATAAAGAAAATAAAGGTTATAATGCGGGAAATAATATAGGCATCGCAAAAGCTTTAGAAATTAAATGCGATGCTATTTTGATTTCAAATAATGATGTGTGTTTTGAACAGGGAAGCATTCAAGAATTGTATGATTGCGCAAAAAGTGATGCAAAAATTGGAATTGTCGGTCCAAAAATATTGGATAAAAATGGAGTGATTCAGAAAAGCAATTTGTGCAGGAAGACAGGGATGAAAGAAAAATATCTGGTACGCACCCGATTAAATGCTATATTTCGACATTTATATAAAACATACTTTGGTTTTGATCGGAATTATGATACAATGTATGAGGTATATGCCGTGTTAGGGTGTTGTTTCCTAATGACAAGAGCATGTGCGGAAGCTGTCACACCACTGGACGAGCATCCTTTTTTATATGAAGAAGAATTGATTTTGGGAATTACCATGGAACATGCGGGATTTCGTACGCTATATGATCCCAATGCAGTGATTGAACATTTGCATGGGGGAAGTACACAGCATGTAAAAGCATTTTCCTTTGCACATAGTGTACGAAGTGAGATTTACTATTGCAGAAAGTATCTGCATGCGACGAAAGCACAGATTTTGCCGCTGTATTGGTATCGGGTGGGGTTGTATCTGATTCGGTGTATGCGATATGAAGATTTTCGGAAGCAGTGGAAATGGTTTCGGAGGATGACGAAGGAAGAATTGGATAGGAGATATACATGATACATATCATGATGGCAACCTATAATGGAGAAAAATATATTTGTGAGCAGATAGAATCTATTTTGGCTCAGACATATCATGAATGGAAACTTTTTATTAGTGATGATGGATCAAATGATCATACTATTGAAATTATAAATAAATATCAGGAGATGTATCCAAATAAAATATTTATTTTAGAATCAAGGAATACTTTTCACAATGCTAAAGATAATTTTTCCTATTTGTTAAAAAAGATTCCAGAAGCTGAGTATTATACTTTTTGTGATCAAGATGATATATGGTTGATTGATAAATTGGAAAAAATGCTATATACGTTACAAAAAAGACAAATTAAAAATATTGTATTGGCATATCATGATATGCTAGTTGGAGAAAATTTAGAAAAAACAAAACATTTATCTTATTATGAATACACAAAAATAAACTTGAATACAGCAAACTCATTACAACAGACTTTACTGTATAATACTATCCCTGGATGCTCGATGCTCTTTAATCATGAGCTGAGAAAGAGGATTGTTGATATTCCAAGGGAGTGTTTTATGCATGATTGGTGGGTACTATTGGTTGCATTGTGCTCTCAAGGACAAATTATATTTGTGAATAAAACGTTAAGTTTATATAGACAACATGCAGAAAATCAAATAGGTGTTGTAGTTAAACCTGGGATGAAATATGTCTTCGAAAAAACAGTATCTTTTTTTAAAATAGTGCAATATCATAAAAATAATATTATTATGAAAAAGGTTAGAATTTGTCAGGCGAAGCAATTGTTAAAAAGATATGGGAGGACTATGGATGGAAAAAATAAGGAATTGTTAGAAACGTTTATTACTATTTTGATGTCAAAAAATAAATTATGGGCATATAAAACTGCTAAAGGAAATAAATTTATTTTTTATAATAAAATGTATACATTAAAATTTTTGTTTATTTAAATGCAATTAATTTAAGAGGAAAAAATGAAAAAAAGAAGAATTTTGGTAACAGGATTAATTATAATAGCGATTATTTTAAATATATATATATTTATGAGTCATGAAACAATGACACTGAAAGATGTTTCGTTTAATATTACGATGACAGTAAAAGATGATGACACGATACAGGTTTATTACTCGAATAATGATTCTATACGTAATCAGGTGTTTTCTGAAAATGAAAGTACATCAATGGGAGTTTTTACGACTATTCAACCACAAGAGTTTAATTTTTCTATTCCCGCGGACACAACATATCTTAGGCTAGATGTTGGAAAAGATGATAATGAAATTACGGTTTCAAAGATAACAGTTTCTTATAAAAATAAATATTTAGAAATGAAACCTGAAAATATTGTTCATATATGTGCATGGAATAATATGGAAGTTTTGAATGATAATGCAACTTTTTTGGCGAAAGGAGCAGACCCATATATTGTATGGGATTTAAGGAGTATGTCCTTTCAAAATATTATTTTGGAGGAAGAAAATACACCAGTACGGATAGCACTTAAATTTTTTGAGTGTATTTTAGTAGATTTATTAATTGGTTATTTGTTAATTCATTTAAATGAATTGATTAAATTCATAAAAGAAATAATAAGAGATAGAAGACTGATTCGTCAATTGGCACACAATGATTTCAAAACGAGATATTCAGCTTCATTTTTAGGAGTTTTTTGGGCTTTTGTACAACCATTTGTGACCATTTTAGTTTATTGGTTTGTATTTGAAAAAGGATTAAAAGCAGGAACACAGAATATGGGGAGAGTGAGTGTGCCGTTTGTTCTTTTTCTTATATCAGGTATGATTCCATGGTTCTTTTTCAATGATGCTTTAAATGGAGCAACTAGTGCATTGACCAGCTATACATACTTAGTTAAAAAAGTGGTATTTAATATTGATATATTACCAATTATAAAGGTTATATCGGCATTATATGTTCATTTGTTTTTTATTATGTTATCTATAATAATATTTATTTTGTATGGATATGGACCTAATATTTATATGATTCAGGTATTATACTATACGTTTTCGCTGATGGTTTTGGTTATTGGATTGGGATATTTGACAAGTTCTGTAGTAGTTTTTTTTAGAGATCTTTCAGAAATAGTAGGAATTTTGCTTTCAATAGGAGTATGGATTACGCCGATTATGTGGAACCTTGATACAACTATAAAATCAGAAATTGTCAAGAAAATATTTGAAATTAATCCTTTGTATTATATTGTTATAGGATATCGAGATGCATTGATTAACCATATATGGTTTTGGGAAAAACCGGGATTAACTATTTATTATTGGATAGTATCAGTTTTAATATTTATTGTTGGCAGAAATATATTTAAAAAGTTACATGTTCATTTTGCAGATGTATTATAAAGGTGGTAGCAAATGGATGACATTGCAATTAAAGTTGATAATATTAGTAAAATGTATAAACTTTATGACAATTCTATGGATCGATTAAAGGAAGCACTTGGCGTTGGAAAGAAGAAAAGAAAACTGTATAAAGAACATTATGCTTTGCAGAATGTGAGCTTTGATGTTTGTAAAGGTGAAACGGTTGGGATAATTGGAACAAATGGTGCTGGAAAATCAACGATATTGAAAATTATAACAGGGGTTTTAAATCAGACGGAAGGAAAACTTGAAATTAACGGCCGTATTTCTGCACTACTTGAATTGGGTGCTGGATTCAATATGGATTATACGGGACTTGAAAACGTATATTTGAATGGAACAATGATCGGCTTCTCAAAAAGTGAAATCGACGAAAAATTGCATCAAATTCTTGATTTTGCAGATATTGGAGAATTTATCTATCAACCTGTAAAAACATATTCTAGCGGAATGTTTGTAAGATTGGCGTTTGCCGTAGCAATTAATATAGATCCTGAAATATTGATTGTTGATGAAGCATTATCGGTTGGTGATGTGTTTTTTCAAGCAAAATGTTATAAAAAATTTGAAGAATTCAAAAAGATGGGAAAAACTATTTTATTTGTAAGTCATGATTTAAGCAGTATAAGCAGGTATTGTGATAGAGTTATCCTATTAAATAAAGGGAAAAAATTAGCAGAAGGTAAACCAAATACGATGATTGACATGTATAAAAAAGTACTTGTCAATCAGATAGATGATGATGGAAAAGATATTGTCCAGCAAGATGATAAAAAAAATAATGCAATGCAACAAGAAAAGAGTAGTTGGAAAAGTCATTTTGCACTGAATCCTAATTGTCAGGACTACGGAAATAAATATGCAGAAATTATTGATTATGGAATTCAGGACGAAAAGGGAATATTTACTAATACAATATTAAAAGGAAGTGTTTTTTCTATTAAAATGAAAGTGAAAATTTATGAGGATATTAAATTTCCTATTTTTGCTTTTACAATAAAAACTTTAAAGGGGGTAGAAGTGACAGGAACCAATTCTATGTTTGAACATATACAGTTTGAATATGGAAAGGGGGATATAAAAGAAATTACCTTTACACAAAAGATGGATTTACAAGGTGGAGAGTATTTGGTTTCGCTAGGATGTACAGGATATGACGAAGATAAATTTGAAGTCTATCACCGATTGTATGATGTTTGCCATATATCAGTAGTTTCTGATAAAAATACGGTCGGATTTTATGATATGAATTCTAAAATAACAATAAGATAGTGGGAGAATTATTACGATGACAGATGAAATAATCGGAAATGTAAGAATGAATTATAGTTGTTATTCAGGTCAGGACTTATATTCGGACGGAGAAGTCGAAAAAGAATTATTGAACATTGTGAAAAAATATCCACGATCGGAATATAATAAAATAATATCGGAGCGAAAATCATGGCCGATTTTATATCATCTATCACATATAAGAGGAAATATCTTAAGACAAATAAAAATGATTGGATCGGAGTCTGTTTTGGAGATTGGTTCCGGATGTGGTGCAATTACAACAACAATAGCTGAACAAGCTGCTAAAGTTACATGTGTTGATTTGTCGAGGACTAGAAGTTTAATTAATGCTTATCGAAATCAAGATTTTTCAAATATTGAAATTGTAGTTGGAAATTTTGAAGATATCGAAAAAAAAATTACTGAATTGTATGATGTTGTTACATTGATTGGAGTATTTGAATATGCAGCATATTATATTCACTCTGATGATCCTTATCATGAATTCTTAAACATGGTTTTAAAACATATAAAATCGGGTGGGAAACTTTTAATTGCCATAGAAAACCGTCTGGGGTTTAAATATTTTGCAGGGTGTAGGGAAGACCATCTGGGGACGTTTTTTGAAGGAATAGAAGGTTATAAAAACAAAAAAGGTATCCAAACATTTAGCAAGAAGGAGTGGCAAGATATTTTTAAAAAAAGTGGAGTAGAAAATTATACATTTTATTATCCGTATCCAGATTATAAATTCCCAATGTATATTTTTAGTGATGACTATCTTCCGAAGAAAGAGGAATTGAATATTAATTATCAAAATTTTGATAGAGATAGAATAGTTCTGTATGACGATGACAAAGTATATCAGACATTGCTGGAAAATGGACTTTTTCAAGAGTTTTCAAATTCATATCTAATTGAGATACAAAAAGGAAAGGAATAAAATGTATCAAGTTGTTTATACAAAATATTCAAATGAAAGATCCGAAGAATTTTCTTTATTTACAAAGATATTAGAAAATGAAGGGAAGCAAAAAATTGTTGTGAAAATTCCTGAAACCCAAAGAGGATGGAGACATATAGAAAACATAAAAAAAAATTATGTTGGTTTAAAACAAATTTATGAAAAGAATGGAATTTATATAAACAAATGTGAATTAAATAATGAGGGGATACAATTAGAGTATCTTGAAGGAAAAACATATGAGGAAATTGTTGATGAAATTTTAATAAAAAATGGGGTAGATGCTGCTATTCAAATGATGCGCAAATATATGGAATTAGTTGTTATAAAAGAACAATTATCTAAATTTAAGGTGACGCAAGAATTTGAAAGGATATTTGGAAAAGTAGAATTGCCCGTTAATCAAATGTCATTATCAGTTACAGATATTGATATGATTATGTCGAATATGATTTGTAATGGGGGAACATATTATTTAATTGATTATGAATGGACGTTTGATTTTCCGATTCCGGTTAAATATGTTATTTATAGAATTATTCATTATTATATAGAATGCAATTCTATAAGAAAAAAAATAAAAGAACGCAATATATATGAAAAATTTGAATTGACGGAGGAAGAAATAAAGTGTTTTGAACAAATGGAACAAAATTTTCAGCTATATATTCAAGGGGATCGAATTCCTATTCGAGATATGCATCATAGTATTTCTCCGGGAAATTTTAATGTTCAGGACATAATACAGAAAAAAATAAATGAGAAAGAGGAAAGAAAACTTCAAGTTTATTTTTCTTATGGAGAAGGGTATAGAGAAGAAAATTCAAAATTATATTCATTTGATGATAAAAATGTAAAAGGCTGGATTGATGTTCCAGCAGATGTTACAGATATCAGAATAGATCCCGGAACAAAAAAAGGAATTTGCATTATAAAGTCATTGTCAACAGAACCGAATGATGTTGTAATTCCTTTTAGCACAAATGGATATAAAATATCTGATAGATTGATTTTTTTTGAGAATGATGATCCTTATTTTGCTATTGTGAATCATGATCAGATGGAAAAAATATATATTAACTATGAAATGGAGCGGGTTTCGTTAGAACTATTGAATGAGCTCATATCAGATTGTAATGCATATAAAAATAAGTTAAATAATGTTGAAATAAATTTAAAAGACAAATTAGAGGAATCCGAGAGATATAAAAAAGAAATCGAGAAATATAAAAATGAAATCAAAAGTTGCATAGAAGAAAAAAACAACCTTTGTACTCAATTAAATGAAATAAAATGGTGGGAAATTGCAATCGGGAAAATTATAAATAAAATTGTACACAAGATATCAAAAAAATAGAGGAAAATTATGGGAATATTAACATGGCGAAATATAGCGAGAGCAGTAGAGGTATGGAAGGATGAGGGATTAGCTTCTCTCATATATAAATTTAAAAAACTTAGTAAACAAAAAAGTATTTATGAAGAATGGATTCAACAGAATGAAGCTGATATTTTGAAAACTGATAAATTAGAGTGGTATCCCAAGATATCAGTAGTAGTACCTGTCTATAATGTTGATGATAGCATGCTGGTAGAGTGCATAGAATCTGTTAGAAAGCAGACATACTCTAATTGGGAATTGTGCCTTGTTGACGATTGTTCTACAATGGAAAATGTCGGAAAAACATTAAAATTATATGAACACGAAGAAAAAATAAAAATAGCATATCATACGAAGAACGAGCATATTTCGAAAACCACTAATGATGGAATTTCCATGGCTACAGGGGAATTTATAGGACTTATGGATTGTGATGACTATCTTTCGCCGAACGCTTTGTATGAAATGGCAAAAATGTTGAATAAACATCCAGAATATGATTTCATTTATTCTGATGAGGATAAAGTCGATGAAAGTGGAAAGGAAAGAAAAGACCCATTTTTTAAGCCAGATTGGTCTCCAGATACATTTATGTCCTATATGTATACATGCCATTTCTCCATTTTTAGAAAAAAAATTTTGGATGAATTGGGTGGAGAACGTGTAGGGTATGAAGGATCTCAAGATTATGATTTGGTATTGAGATTGATGGAAAAAACTATGAAAATTGGGCATATTCCTAAAATATTATATCATTGGAGAATGCGTAAAGAATCAACTGCAAGTGGAATGACAGCGAAACCTTATATCAAAAATTCTACCATAAAGGCGAAAGAAGATGCACTAAGAAGAAGGAAAATTAAGGGACATTTAGAATGCATTGAAGATATTACGCAATATAGAGTTGTTTATGAGCCGCAGGGGAATCCATTGGTTAGCATCATTATTCCGTCTAAAGATAATTTTAAAATATTACGACAATGCGTGTATTCAATAAAAAATAATACGAAATATAATAATTATGAAATCATTATTGTGGATAATGGTAGTTCGGATGAGAACAAAAGGTTATATCAAGAACTTGCAGAAAATAATAACTGTATATATTATTATGAAAAAAAAGAATTCAATTTTTCATATATGTGTAATATAGGTTCAAAAATCGCGAAGGGGGAGTATTATCTTTTCTTGAATGATGATATAGAAATTCCTACATCACAAAAAGAATGGATCAATAGAATGCTGGGACAGGCTCAGATTTCTTATACTGGTGCTGTTGGTGCAAAATTGTTATATCCAGGGACAAATTTAATTCAGCATGCAGGAGTGTTAAACCTTCATATAGGTCCAGGGCATGCGTTTCATAAATTTGATGATAGTTTGAATTGCTACTGGGGAAGAAATATTTTAGATTATAATTATACTATTGTTACAGGAGCTTGTTTATTACTAAAATGTGATAAATTTTATGAGATTGACAGATTTGATGAGGGGTTTCCTGTAGCTTATAATGATGTTGATTTATGTTTTAAGTTAGTTGAAAAAGGATATTATAATGTATTACGGAATGATGTAATACTTTTTCATCATGAATCAATTAGTAGAGGATATGATATAAGTGAAGAAAAAAAACAGCGACTTCAAAAAGAAAGAGAACATTTGTATCAAAAACATCCTAATTTTATAGATTATGACCCTTGTTACAATCCAAATCTCACGCAGGATAAGGGCGATTGTTCCTATAACATGGAAGAAAAATTTATTTTTTCTGAAGTAGAAGAAGTAGATTATAATTTAATAGAAAAATTACCTAAATCGGATGCCCAGTATGTAATAGATGAAATGTTTGAGAGTAATAAGATGATTAAAATAAGAGGATGGATATATAATAGAAATGTAAACACAAGAAAGGTAAACCCAAAATTACTTTTGATTAGTGAAGATAAAAAAATATGTTATCGAATAAATACATGCAAAGAATATCGTCCGGATTTAGGAAAGGCAAAAATAGGAAAAGGTAGTTCTTTTGCTGGATTTGTTGCAGTAGTGGATAATGAAAATGACAAAATAAAACATGGAAAATATATACTGAATATTCAATATGGAAACATGTGCGCGGATACAAGGGATTGTTTGAAGGTTAAAGGTGTATTATAAAGTATTTTAAGGTAGGAAGGAAATATGTGGTATGATTTTTTTGAATAAATTTAAAAAAAATATTATTAAAATTCTGCTCATGCTAATTGTAATATTATATTGGACAGTAGGAACACTTGAGTCAAAAACGATTTTGATCATAAGTTCTGTATTTTTAGGAATTCTGGTTATTATTATACTAAATATTGATAAAATGATTGCAGAAATAAAAAACAAAAATGGAGCTATTTGGTATGCTGTCTTTTTTACAGGAATGTTGGTGATACGTTGGAATCCATTAAGAGGAACCAAGATCAAGTCTTTTGATCGTATAATTGGACAATGTACAACAGTGGCGATTGATGTATCAAAGAGAATTCATAACTTTTATTTTTGGTTTATTGGAACCGCTGTGGTATTTCTTTTGTTTTATATTGGTGCAAATTATTATAAAAATAAAGATAATTATGAAAAAAATAAAACAATGATGAATCTGCTGGATAAATTGATTATTATAGGTGATATACTTTTAATATTTCGAATAATACCACTTTTTAATAACTCATCTACAGGTCTGCCTATTTATACAGTTTCAATTCAATTTCTTTCGATGATTATAATTGCTATAATTGCCTATATACAAATGGATTTAAATAAGAAAATTGAATTTGACAATTTTATAAAACTGATTATTATAATAGGAACACTGGCTATCTTTGGAGCAGTATTATTATCAAAAGATTGGAAAAGTGGACAGGTTCTTTTATGGATACAAATATTGGGAATATTTGTCATGATTTTGGGAATAAAGCTAATCCCTGTAAAATCAAATACTATAAAAATGGAGAATTTGACTAATCTCGGAGTAATCACATGTGCAGTAATACCATTTTGTTTATCATTTTATATTGAAATGATAATCATATTAAATCAGCATCATTTTTTTGTAGATCATTTGAGAAGATGGTATTTTGTATTTGGAATTCTATCTCTAATATTAATGGGGGGAATAGTATGCGGATTTTTGAAGAAGGATAAATTAAAGGATTGGAGAAAATGGACATATCCAATTCTTATAGTCGGAATGGCTTGTTTATATGGGCAGATTCCAATTTCTGGCATTTATAATGCAGATATATTTGAAAGTGCAAATTATAGTGTTTTAATTAGTGATTTTTTTCAGTATGGAAAGATACCGATTATTGAACATTATGGTGGTCATATGTTGACAGATGTTTTGGAGGGAATTATTTATGGAATTCTGAATAATGATTTTTGGGGTGCAATTTTTTCACCATATCGAAATTATTTTGTTGTTATTCTTGTGATATTGTTTTATGCCTTCTTGAAACATATTATGGAAAGAGATATAGCTATGGCTATTGTTTTGTTTACTCCCTTATATGGACAGATTCAATATTGGGGATTGGGGATTTTAGTTTGTTTGGCGCTTCTTTGGTATGTGAAAAACCACTCAAGTTTATCTGGCTTTGTTTTATGGGGATCTATCATAGTTTGTGCTCTTTATCGTTTGGATCTAGGGTATGCTTTTGGATTAGCAGCAATTGCAACAATAATATTGTTAATGCTTTTACAAAAGGAGAATAGACGAAGTTATTTTACTTCTCTTGGTTCGACATTTGTTTTATGGATTGGAATTGGTGGAATTATATGGGGGGGAGTTTGCCTATGGAAAAAGATTAATCCAATTGATAGATTAATAGAATTTCTGAAAATTAGTTCTTCAAATCAAAACTGGGCATATTCAGCAATTGGAGATACAAATAAATTTGCTTTTCCTATTATGTATATCGTAATTCCGTTTGCGACATTGTTGGCGATGGTATATTTGATATTACATAGTAAAAAGTATTTGAAAAATGAAAAAAAAATATGGATTTTGCTTTTGGTTTTAGGTTTTTCCTATTTCTTTGATTTTCCAAGAGGAATAGTAAGACATTCGCTATTGGAAGGTGAAGTTCATTTTAACTGGACCGCTTTTTTATTTTTGGCATTGTTTATTGCGTTAGTGTTAAACCAGAAAAAAGTTTTTATTCCGCTTTTGGCTGTATTTATAATAGGTAACACACTTATTATATCTGATGAAAGTTTTAATTGGACATCTATAGCCGATATATCAATAGAGAAAATAGGATCTTATACAAATGAATGGAAAGTAGGAACATATTGGGAAAAAATTAAGGAGAATAAAACTGTTATTAAAAGGGTAAACTGTGATGAAAATTTGAAAGAGAAAATTGAAGATTATGAGAGTGTGATAAATGAATTGTTAGAAAGAAATGAAACTTATGTGGATTTTTCAAATAATAACTTTATTTATTCTGCTATTGGCAAAGAAAATCCTGTATATATTTCACAGTCGCCAGGACAATTATCGGGTGAATTAGCACAAGAGTATTTTATTAAAGAAATGAAGAATATACCTATTGTGGTTATGCCAGTAACTAATGATGACAGACTTGGAATTGCAATTGATGGAATTGCAAACACATACAGATATTATAAGGTTTCGGAATACATATATCAAAATTACAGACCACTCTGCAAAGTTCGAGATAGATATGTTGTGTGGTGTTTGAAAGATCGCTATGATATAATGAAAGAAAAAGTTGAGGAAATGGAGAGAGGGGGACAGGATATTATTAATAACATAATAGAAAATGTTTTAAATGTGAATTCTCATGCAGCTACAATGAAAACAGATTCAAAAAATAATCTTGTTATAAAAGCTATCGGATCAGATCCATATATTAGTGAAATTGAAAAGGTGTTTGATATAGATAAGTATATTGGAGAAACAATTGAGATTGTAGTGGATTATGATGCACAACAATTGTCTGAAGGTGCAACAATTGATATGTATTATACAACAGAGGATGAAGAAGGATTCTCAGAAGATAAGGTGCAAAAAAGCAATATTACAAATGAAGGAAAAGCATATTTTAGAATTCCTATTACCGCTTATACGAAATTAAGAGTGGATATACCGGATAATAGTATTGTTACATTTCATTCATTAAAATTAGATGCAAGTATATGTCAAAAGATTGATTATGGTTACGATGGAACTTGTGAAAGTAATGAAGGGTTAGTACATAATTATGATCTAGGAAATATTCCACAGATATGGGCGGAGATGGATGAAAAAAAATGTACTGATAATACAGTATTGCAAACTGCCACAGAGAATAATGGAATATACAGCTTTAATATTAAAGAAACTGATATTCGAAATGACGGGAATTATTTGAAACTTACGGTCAGCAATTCTAATAATGAAGAAAGTAATGTGCAGTTAAAACTTGGAGACTGTATAAATGGAAGTTTTGATTCAAAGTATATGTATAGTTTTGTTGTGAAATCAGGGAAACACGATTATATATTTAGAATAAGTTCAGATTATTATTGGTACAATGGAAAAATAAATTCGTGCATTATTAGGGAGGATGCAAATTTATCTGATGTTAAAATGCAAATATTAGTTGGTGATTAAAGTAAAATTAAGAATAATTGTATAAGGAGGCTAATGCAGTAGTAGCTATTTGAAATAAGTGTATTGCATGAAAAAAAGATGAATATTTCGATACCAGAATTTGAGCAAAAAATTTTTTTTGAACGAAAAAATAAGTATTGTTTGCTAATACCACTTTTTAACGAAGGAGAAAGGTATTTTAATCAAGTTAAAAAGATGACTAAGAATAAGGTGTTTGAGAAAGTTGATGTTGTGATATGCGATGCAGGATCAACGGATGGAACAACAGATCCGAGTTATTTAGAAAAAACAGGACATCGAGCCCTTTTGACGAGAAAAGGGAAAGGGAGATATTCTACGGATTTAAAAATGGGGTATTCTTGGGCAATAGAACAAGGGTATTGCGGATTTATAACAGTTGATGGAAACGATAAAGATGGAACAGAGGCTATTGATTTATTTATTAATAAATTAGATGAAGGCTATGATTATGTTCAAGGTTCGCGTTATGTAAGTGGAGGAGTAGAAGTTAATACACCATTTATTCGAAAAGCAGCTTTGAAAGTTATTAATGAACCTGTTATGTCATTATGTGCACATAAACATTTAACGGACACGACAAATGGATTTCGTGCATATTCCAAAAAATTTTTTGAAGATGAAAGGGTTCTTCCGTTCAGAAAATGCTTTTGGGGATATGAATTAATTTATTATCTTCCAATTAGAGCTTGCAGATTGCATTATAAAACGTGTGAAGTGCCTGTGTATAGAGGGTATCCTAAGGGAGAGGTTCCTTCAAAAGTTGGTGGGATTAAAGGAAATTTGTATCAGTTAAGTATTTTACATCATTGTATTTGGAAACATTATAACCCGGAAAGTACGTATGTGTTTAAGGAGAAATAGAAATGTACGTGGTAATTGGAGCGAATGGTTTTTTAGGTTCATATATTCTTAAAAATATAGTACAACACACACAAGATGAGATTATTGCTATTGCTAGAGATATAGAAAACGTAACTCAAAATAAAAAAATTATGTGGAAAAGTTGTGATATTTCAAATGAAAAAGATGTTGATTTGTTATGTGAAGAAATTAATGGGATAAAAGAAAAAAAAGTGATTTTTTTGGCAGCATATCATAATCCTGATCTCGTTGAGAAAAATCCAAAATTTGCATGGAATATTAACGTTACATCACTGTCATATTTTATAAATCGAATTTCTAATGTTAAATGTTTGTTTTATCCATCTACAGATAGTGTATATGGAAATAGTGTAGACGGTTATCACTTTAAAGAAGAAGATAGATTAAATCCGGTAAATACATATGGAAAACAAAAGTGTGCAGCAGAGAGTGTGGTGAGGTGGTATGGATATAATGTTGTCAGATATCCGTTTCTGATTGCGGCAAGTCTTTCTCCACAAAAAAAACATTTTTACGATGTGATAGTAGAACATCTACAAAATAATAAACCGATAGAAATGTTTGTAGATTCGATGAGATCTTCTTTGAATTTTGATACTGCGGCCGAATTATTAATTAAGATAATGGAAAATTATTCTGAATCTATTCCTAAAATTTTAAATGTGTGTGGAGATGATGAATTATCAAAGTATGATGTTGGATTGAAGATGGCAGATATGTTGGGGGTTGACAGAAATCTTATAGTTCCTGTGAATACATCTTGTAATGCTGGAATATTCGAGGCTAAAAGAGCTCAGTCAACGCTTATGGATAATACTAAAGTGAAAAGTATTTTAAAATTAGATGAAATAAAGTTAAAAGTTTAAGTGTGAATTTGACAATAGATAAAATACGAATGATAAGGAGAGTGTTATGATTATTACTAAAACACCCTTTAGAATGTCCTTTTTTGGCGGGGGGACGGACTTTCCGGGGTATTATAAAGAACATGGCGGAGCGGTTATTTCGACTACATTTGACAAGTATTGTATGGTTTCTGTAGGACATTTACCTAGATTTTTTGAGTATACAAACCAACTTACTTATAGTAAAATTGAAAGGACAAAGACAGTAGAGGAAATTGAACATCCAGCAATTAGAAATGCAATGAAGTATTTAGATATGCATGAATTGAGGCTTGATTATGAGGCAGATCTTCCGGCTAGGTCGGGACTTGGAACAAGTAGCTCTTTTGCGGTAGGAATGTTAAATGCTTTTTATGCGTTAAAAGGAAAGTATGTTGATAAAAAGAAGTTAGCAGAAGATGCAATTTATCTTGAACGTATTTTATGTCAGGAAAGTGGAGGTGTACAAGATCAAATTGCGGCAGCTTATGGAGGTTTGAACAGAATAGATTTTTATGATGGAGGCTTCAATGTGAGTCCTGTCATTATATCTTCGGAGAGAAAGAAATTTCTTAATGGAAATCTTATGTTATTTTTTACAGGATTTGCAAGGTTTTCAGGAAAGATAGCTGCTGCTCAGGAAAAAAGTATTAGTGAAAAACTGACAGAACTAAATGAAATGAAAAAATTGGTTGATGAAGCTCAACAGATTTTAGTATCAAAGAGTGATCTTAATGAATTTGGAAGATTACTTGATTATACTTGGAAACTAAAAAGAGGAATTACCAGTATTATTTCTAATGATTCTATAGATGAAATGTATAGTAGAGCAATAAAAGCGGGAGCATTAGGAGGAAAATTATTAGGAGCTGGCGGTGGAGGATTTATCCTTTTATACGTTGAAAAGGATAAACAAGAAGCGGTGAAAAAAGCACTAGGTAATTTGTTATATATTCCATTTGAATTTGAAAATGATGGAACTAAAATTATTTATTATCAATCAGAGGATTTTAATCCAGATGAGGCAAACGATTAGAGGAGGAATTAATAAAATGAGAGCATTAATTACAGGAATTACAGGCATGGTTGGATCACATCTTTGTGATTTTTTATTGGAAAATACAGATTGGGATGTCTATGGAGTATGTAGATGGAGAAGCCCGTTAGACAATGTCGAGCACTTATTAGAGAGAGTAAATAATAAAGACCGAGTATTTTTTGAATACGCAGACTTGAATGATCAGGTATCACTTATTACAGTTATTCAGAATGTAAAACCAGATTATATTTTTCATTTGGCAGCACAGAGTTATCCACTTACAAGTTTCACAGCTCCAGTGGATACATTGAATACAAATATTTTGGGAACCTGTCGACTGTTGGAAAGCGTACGTTTGACAATGGAACAAGATTCGGAATACAAACCAATTATTCATGTATGTGCTTCCTCAGAAGTGTTTGGAAAGATTCCACCGGAAAAGAAACCAGAAACTGGAATTAATGAAGAATGTCCATTTCATCCGGCTTCCCCATATGCAATTTCAAAGGTGGGAACGGATCTTCTTGGCAGATATTATGCAGAAGCATATGGCATGACGGTTATGACCACAAGAATGTTTACACATACAGGACCAAGACGAGGAGATGTATTCCATGAGTCTACATTTGCAAAACAGATTGCGATGATTGAAGCGGGGCTGATTGAGCCAGAAGTTAAAGTTGGTAACTTAAAGTCTTTGAGAACCTATGCAGATGTAAGAGATGCGGTACGTGCCTATTATATGCTTGTAACGGTAAATCCGATTGCTGGGGAATATTATAATATTGGCGGATCTTATACTTGTGAGGTAGAAGATACATTGAATACCCTTATTTCACTTTCTACTGCGAAAGATAAGATCAAAGTTGTTACAGATCCTGAGAGATTGCGTCCGATCGATGCAGATTTACAGATTCCGGATTGCAGAAAATTTAAAGAACATACTGGCTGGGAACCACAGATCCCATATGAACAGACAATGGAAGATTTGTTAAATTACTGGAGAGAGCGCGTGAAAAAGGGGAATTTCTTAACACGTTAGAAAAAGGATAAAAATATGTTGATTGAAAAATTAAAGACGGATTTCGAGTTCCAAGATGAGAGAGGTACATTGACGCAACTTGTGAGGAGAGGGTATTCACAGGTGAATGTCATAACCTCAAAGGGTGGGATGTTACGTGGAGGACATTACCACAAATTGAATACAGAAGCTTTTTATATTGTAAGTGGAAGTTGCAAGGTTATGGCATATAAAGGAGAAGAAAAGGAAGAATTTGAGTTTAAAGCTGGAGATTTTTTTCGGGTTTCTCCATATGTTTTTCATGAGTTTTATTATTATGAGGATACCTTGCTGGTGAGTATGTATTCTCTTGGTGTCGAACTTGATGATGGAACCAAAGATACATATACGGAATAGACAGGAAATACATTATGATAAAATTGATAAAGAGACTTTTGATAAAGTACAAAGAATTGATACGTTATGGTGTATGTGGACTGATCACTACCGCAATTAATGTTATAGCATTTCATGTCTGCTATGAAATTTGTGGGATTCAGTTATTGATTTCCAATACAATTGCGTGGATATTAGCGTTTTTATTTGCTTTTATCAGTAATAAGCTGTGGGTATTTGAAAGCAAGGAGTGGACAGGGAAGAAAGCTGTTACAGAAATGGTTGGCTTTTTAGTTGCCAGATTAGCTACATTGGTGTTAGATACATTTTTGATGTGGCTTATGGTGGATATGATGACCATGAATGGCACACTTTCCAAGGTCATTTCCAACGTTATTACAATTGTTATTAATTATTTGGCGAGTAAGTTTATTATTTTCAAGAATAAAGAAAAATAAAAATATAGTATATGCCGGTGGATTAGCATCGGCATATACTTTTTTAGGAATGCTTTAAAACATTAAAACGAAAAAGCAAAAAGGAAATTGTATTTTATGATGAAATTCGATATACTTGATACATAAAGTGAAATTGAACGAAGAAAGCGGGTATAACATATGAAAACAGTAATTATGGCAGGGGGAAAAGGCACACGTATTTCTTCTGTGGCAAGTGATATCCCGAAACCGATGATTCAGGTGGAGGGAAAACCGGTATTGGAGCATGAGATTGAGTGTCTGCGAGAGCAGGGATTTGATGATATTATAATTACAGTAAGCCATCTTGGAAATATTATTATGGATTATTTTGGAGATGGCTCTGCAATTTCACCAGTGACAGGAAAAACATTTGGTGTACATATTGAATATTATTTTGAGGAACAGCCGCTTGGAAATGCAGGGGCATTGTTTCAGATCAAGGATAAACTAGATTCTGATTTTTTATTGTTAAATGCAGATGCTATGTTTGATGTGGATTTTAACCGGTTTGTGGATTTTCATAAATCACATGGGGGACTAGTTACTTTATTTACTCATCCCAACAGTCATCCATATGACAGCGGTGTGATTATTGCGGATGAGCATGGTGCAGTGGAACGCTGGTTGACGAAAGAAGATGACCGTCCGAAATATTATCGGAATTGTATCAATGCCGGACTTCATGTGATCAGTCCAAAGATTTTGGAGACAGAGATTATGACGTCAAAGGTGGATCTGGATCGTCAGCTTTTGAAGCCGTTGGCTGGAACTGGTAAGATGTTTTGTTATAATAGCCCAGAGTATGTCAAGGATATGGGAACACCGGATCGGTATTATTCTGTTTGTGAGGATTTCAAAGCGGGAAGGGTAAAAGGGAAAAACCTGGTGAATAAACAGAAAGCAGTTTTTTTGGATCGGGATGGTACTATTAACAAATACATTGGTTTTTTGAGAGACATTGATGATTTTGAACTGATAGATGGTGTTGCATCTGCGATTAAAGCAATTAATGCTTCCGGGTATCTTGCTATTGTGGTTACAAATCAGCCGGTAATTGCCCGTGGAGAGGTAAGTTTTGAAGAACTGCAGGAAATTCATAATAAGATGGAAACGCTATTGGGAGAACAGGGAGCTTATGTGGATGCAATTTATTATTGCCCACATCATCCGCACAAGGGATATGAAGGTGAAAGACCGGAATTGAAAATAGAGTGCGATTGCAGAAAACCGAAACCGGGCATGCTGTTGCAGGCCGCCAAGGATTTTAATATTGATTTGGAACATTCATGGATGATTGGTGATGGAGAAAATGATATTACTGCTGGAAAAAATGCTGGTTGTCACACTGCATTGATTACGGTAGATGAAAATGATCGTGGACAGGAGGTTTCTGTCACATCACTTTATGAATTTGTGGAACGATATATTTGTCAGGAGGAGAAGTAAAATGAGCAGTTTTGAGCAGAACAAACAGGTAAATATTTTGGTAGAGCGTTATCCGCAGTTGGATGTTGTGAAGGATGCAGTGATTGCAGCATATAATATTATGGAGGCTTCTTATGAAAAAGGTGGGAAGCTTCTGGTAGCTGGCAATGGAGGGTCTGCTGCGGATGCGGAACACATTGTAGGAGAATTGATGAAAGGGTTTAAACTTCCGCGTAAGACGTCTGATGATTTTGCAGAAAGACTTGTAGAAGTGGATGCAGAACTGGGACAGGTTCTTTCGCAGAATTTACAGGGCGCACTTCCAGCAATTGCATTGGATGGACATCCTGCTTTATCAACTGCATATATGAATGACTGTGAACCTTTGCTATGCTTCGCTCAGCAGGTCAATGGATACGGTACTTTAAATGATGTGTTTCTTGGAATTTCCACTAGTGGCAATAGTAAGAATGTGTTGTATGCTGCCGTAACAGCTAAAGCAAAGGGAATGAAAGTGATTGGATTGACCGGACAAAAAGATAGTGCATTGCGCCAGATGAGTGATGTGTGCATTCAGGTTCCACAGACGGAAACTTATATGATTCAGGAACTGCATTTGCCGGTTTATCATTGTTTGTGTTTGATGTTGGAGGAGAGGTTTTTTGAAAAGAAAGATTAAAGTTTAATAGAGCATTTGCCATTAAAAATTTATTATTTGGGGGATTTGGATATTTAGGGCTTTAGTTCGTTGTATCTAAGTTACAGCAATTTCTGACTAAGAAGTTATCGCAATGGAAAATAAAGATTATTATAGGGGAAGAGATATAATTAAAATTGCTGATCTTATAATATTGAATGTGTTATTACACTAGCAAACAGATGTATGCGTTATTAAAAATCTAGCGTTGGATATAATATTGAGAGGTTACGACATAGGACAGATTGAATGAGATAGTAAAATAAACAAATATAAAGAAGGAAGCAATATGGAATATGGTAATAGGATTGAAAAAGAAAATATATCTAGAGCGATTGAAGAAAATATACAGTGTTTAAATGAGATTTTTGAGCAAATGGAGATGGGATGTTTTTCAATTTTTGCAGGTGCTGGATTATCTATTGCGTCAGGCTATGTCGATTGGAAAAGATTATTAGCTCCCATATGCAAGTTAATGAGAGTGGATAATGGTGGAGATTTAACTGAAATTGCACAATTTTATAAAGATAAATATGGAAGACAGGGATTAAATAATATTCTATTTAAAGAGTTTTCAAAAATTCCAAAGAATAATGAAAATATACAAATTTTAGCAAAACTTCCGATAAGTGATTATTGGACGACAAATTATGATGATGTAATTGAAGTTGAGTTAAAACGAAGAGGCAAAATTGTGCATAAAATTGAATTTCAGGATTCTTTTAAATATCATAATCCTCAAAGTGATGTTACACTTTATAAAATGCATGGTGATAGAGAACATCCTGACAATATTGTATTAACGAAGGAAGACTATCAGGAATATGATAAAAAAAGAGGTCTCTTTACCAATGTCATTAAGTTAAGAATTTTGACATAATTATAAAACACATCATATTTGCAA
>OATK01000191.1_pt1 | contig 58863 bp, 48 predicted proteins | sample 1516611 | NCBI WGS metagenome assembly OATK01 (sample SAMEA2579947, study PRJEB22360) | human gut metagenome | biome: human gut; feature: human-associated habitat; material: faeces | place: Denmark | collected 2008/2010 | reverse complement strand
CAACAAAGCAGACTACTCTGCGGACTGCTTCGCAGCCGCAGAGGTGCTGCACATTGTTCCTCCACACCAAGATGCGGAATGTGGCGGGGCTTTCCACCTCCGAGGCGCAGAAGTCCTCGGATATGTTCATGAAGTGCCAGTATATGGACGAGCTGACCGGCGGCAGGGGCGTCATCTTCGCCACGGGTACGCCCGTGGCGAACAGTATGACCGAGCTTTACACCATGATGCGCTACCTGCAGCACAGCATGCTCCAGCAAAAGGGGCTGGCGCATTTTGACCAGTGGGCCTCCACCTTTGGCGAGACCACTACGGCGATAGAGCTTGCCCCGGAGGGGACCGGCTACCGGGCGAGGACCCGGTTCGCAAAGTTCTTCAACCTCCCGGAGCTGATGGGTATGTTCAAGGCGGTGGCGGACATCAAGACCGCCGACCAGCTCCACCTCCCCGTGCCGGAGGCAAAGTTTGAGACCGTGGTGGTGCAGCCCTCGGACATCCAGAAAGAGATGGTGGCGGACCTTTCTGAGCGGGCCGCCGCCGTCCACAACGGGAATGTGGACCCCTCGGTCGATAATATGCTCAAGATCACCTCGGACGGGCGCAAGATCGGCCTCGACCAGCGGCTGATAAACCCGCTCCTGCCCGATGACCCAGGCAGCAAGCTGAACGCCTGCGTCCAGAACGTCCTCCGCATCTGGGAGGACGGGAAAGAGGACCGGCTGACCCAGTTATTGTTCTGCGACCTGTCCACCCCCAAGGGGGACGGCACGTTCAACGTGTACGAGGACATCCGGGACAAGCTGGTGGCCGCTGGCGTCCCTGCGGGGGAGATCGCCTTTATCCACGACGCGGACACGGAGGCCAAAAAGAAAGAATTGTTCAGCAAAGTCCGCACCGGGGAGGTCTGTGTCCTGCTGGGTTCCACCCAGAAGATGGGCGCGGGGACCAATGTGCAGGACCGCCTTGTGGCAGTCCACCACCTGGATGTGGGCTGGCGCCCCGCCGACATGACCCAGCGCAACGGGCGCATCATCCGGCAGGGCAACAAAAACAAACAGGTCCAGGTGTTCCAGTATGTGACGGAGGGGACCTTTGACGCCTACCTCTACCAGACATTGGAGAATAAGCAGAAGTTCATCTCGCAGATCATGACCAGCAAGTCCCCGGTGCGCTCCTGCGATGATGTGGACGAGCAGGCCCTCTCTTATGCGGAGATCAAGGCCCTGTGCGCCGGGGACCCGCTGATAAAAGAAAAGATGGATCTGGACATTGATGTGGCGAAACTGAAAGTCCTCCGGGCCGACTACCAGAGCAAGCACTTCCGGCTGGAGGACCAGCTATTGAAATACTTCCCCGCCGAGATCGAGGCACAGCAGAGCCGGAACCGGGGCTTTGAGGCGGACATCCAGATGGTGGCGGCGCACCCGCTCCTGGAGGAGGGCTTTGTGGGTATGGAGGTCGGCGGCAGGCATTACGCGGAAAAGGCGGAGGCCGGGGACGCTCTCCTTGCCCTCTGCAAGGAGACCAAAAGCACGGAGGGCATCCCCATCGGCAGCTACCGGGGCTTTGCGATGGAGCTTTCCTTTGACACGTTCTCCAAGGAGTTCCAGCTCACCTTGAAAGGCGAGATGAGCCACCGTGTCAGCCTGGGCGCGGACGCACGGGGCAACCTGACGAGGCTGGACAACGCCCTGGCCGGCATCCCCGGACGGCTGGAAAAAGGCATCGCACAGCTTGAGAACCTGCAAAACCAGCAGGCGGCGGCGCGGGAGGAACTGAAAAAGCCGTTCCCCCAGGAGGCAGAGCTGGCGGAAAAGAGCGCAAGGCTGGCGGAGTTGGACGCCGCCCTCAGCATGGAGGACGGTGCGGAACAGGGGGAACGGGAGGAGGCCGGCGAGGAAGTCGGTGATGGTGAGCGCCTCTCTGTGCTGGCGGACCTGAAGAAACGGGCGGCGGAGATCGAGCCGGACAAGAAGCCCGGAAAGGCGCCAGAGCGGGGATGAAAAAAGACGAGGAACTGAAAATCCGTATCTCCCTGGAAGATAAGGAGCGCATCCGTGCCAAGATGGAGGAGGCCGGCATCCTGAATATGAGCGCCTATGTCCGCAAGATGGCGCTGGACGGTATCTGCGTGAAGCTGGACTTGCAGGAGGTGCGCCAGCTGATCGTCCTGCTCCAGCGGTGCAGCAACAACCTGAACCAGTACGCAAAGCGGGCGAATGAGACTGGGAGCGTCTATGCCGCCGACATTGAGGATTTGCAGGCCCGGCTGGAGGAGATTTGGGAGCTGTCCAGACAGTCCCTTGCCCGCCTTGCCAATATTCGGTGATGGCGGGGGCCTCAAAAATTTAGCAAAAGGGCGCGGAGCAGTCCGCGCCCTTTACATACCCGGCATCCTTTCCGGATGGCCGCTCGGCGCGGTAAACTGTACTCAGAAAACAGGAAAGGACGGGAAACAGATATGAGGCTTTTGAAACTCCCTTTGAAACTGCTGGCGCTCCCCTTGATGCTGGCCCTCTATACGCTCCATATTGTCGGGAAACTGGCGTCCCACATCTCTGCTTATGTTACCGGGCTGTTCATGCTGGTCGTTCTCGTCTGCGGGGTCGTTCAGGTTTTTCAGCATGAGTGGCTGAATGTGGCGATCCTGTCCGGCATTGAGGCAGTCTGCGTGGCGCTCCAATTTTCCGCCATGTTTCTGGCGGAGCTGGCCGGTGAGTGGGCTGGCGGCCTTGGGCGTTCCTCCACTCGTAAACTTTGGAAAGGATGGGGTGAAGATGGATTTTCCGAAAAACGAAGCCCAGGCCGTGCTTGCCTGGATGCGGGAGCAGATGTACGGGGATGTCACGACCGAGTGGACCTATGGGAATGAGCATGACCGTATGTACGAGGCGGCGGATTTTCTGAGAGGGCTGCTGTTCCGGGAGGGCGGCGGGGAGGACACCTGCGAATAAGACAATTTGATAACCAGCGCACAGGGAGGCCGGCGTTTTGCCGTTCCTCCCTTTTTCCATGCCCTTTTACATACCGAAGAAAGGGGGCATGAAGATGAATTTATTTGAGGCGGTCAAGGACGCCATACCCACAAGGACGGCGGCGGAGCATTACGGCATCGAGGTCAGGCGCAACGGCATGGCCTGCTGTCCGTTCCATGAGGACCGGAACCCCAGCATGAAAGTGGACCAGCGTTTCCATTGTTTCGGCTGTCAGGAGGACGGGGATGTGATCGACTTTGTTGGCAAGCTGTTCGGCCTCGGCCCCAAAGCGGCGGCGGAAAAGCTGGCGGAGGACTTCGGGGTGTGCTATGACAGGATGCCAACGTGGCAGCCGCAGAGCCGTCCATCCGTCATTTCCAAACTGGCGGCGGCGCAGGAGTACCGCAAAAAGGAAAATCGGTGCTACCGGGTGCTGTGCGAGTATTACCATCTCCTCCAGGACTGGAAAGAGCGGTACGCCCCGCAGCCGACAGATGAGGACTGGCATCCCCTGTTCTGTGAAGCCTTGCAGAAGATCGACTATGTGGAGTATCTGCTGGACGAGCTGATCTCCGGCACACTGGATGAGCGGACAGCCATCGTCAAGGAAAAGGAGAAAGACCTGGCTGGGCTTGAAAAGAAGATCGCCACTTTTTCCGGCAGCAGAAAAGACAATCCGCAGAGGGGCCGTATCTGGGAAAGGGGACGGAACGCACGATACCCGGAGGAACTGGCGATGTAAAAAACGGATCGAGGGAGGTGGGCTATGGCGGCGATACGGCTGATCCCCCTGCACATCAACAAGGGAAAATCCATCGCACAGACGCTTTCGGACAGGACGGACTATTCCAAGAACGAGGAAAAGACTGAGGGCGGGAAATATATCTCCAGCTATGAGTGCGACGCCCGGACAGCGGACGAGGAGTTCCTCCTGTCAAAGCGGCAGTATGAGCAAATGACGGACCGCCGCCAGGAGCATGATATTATCGCCTACCAGATACGCCAGTCGTTCAAACCGGGTGAGGTCACGCCGGAGGAGGCGAACCGTATCGGGTATGAGCTGGGGATGCGCTTCACAAAAGGGAAACACGCTTTCATCGTTGCCACCCACACCGACCGGGCGCACATCCACAATCACATCATTTTCAATTCAACATCTTTGGACTGCACCCGGAAATTCAAAAACTTCTTCCTGTCCAGTTTCGCTCTGCAACGGGTCAGCGACCGGCTATGTCTGGAACACGGCCTTTCCATCATAGAGCCTCGCCCCTACCGGGAGCGCACAAAGCGGACAGAGTACCCCAAGCGTGTCACCAAACGGGACGGGGTGCGGGCCGCCATTGATGCGGCGATGCAGAGAAAGCCAAAGGACTTTGAGGAACTGATCTCCTTTCTTGTGGAGGCCGGGTGCGAGTACAGACCGGGCAAGCGGCCATCCATCCGGGTCAATGGGCAGGACCGTTTTTCCCGGTTCAGTTCTCTGGGTGAGGGCTACACCGTTGACGATCTGAAAGACGCCCTCTCCGGGAAACAGAAAACCCGGACGCATGGGAAAAGCCAGCAAGTCCACGACAAGAAGTTTTCTCTGCTCATTGACATTCAGGCAAAGTTGAATGAGGGAAAAGGCGCTGGATACCAGCGGTGGGCAACGCTCTTTAACTTAAAGCAGATGGCGCAGGTCATGTGCTTTTTGCAGGAGAACGAGATCGACGACTTTGACGAACTGGCGGCGAGGACGGATGCGGCGGTCTCCCAATTCAACGGGTTAGGCGATTCCATCAAGGCGGCGGAACAGCGGCTGCAGGAGATCGCCGCCTTGAAAAAACACATCATCAACTACTCCAAGACCAGGGAGGTCTATGTGGCCTACCGCAAGGCGGGGTATAACAGAAAATTCTTTGAGGAGCATCGTGAGGCCATCACGCTCCACAAGGCGGCAAAGGAGGCTTTTGAACAGCTTGGCTTGCAGAAGCTCCCCCGCATCAAAGAACTGAACGCCGAGTATGCCCAGCTGCTGGAGCAGAAAAAGGCGGCGTACCCGGCCTACCGAAAGGCACGGGCGGAGATGCAGGAGTACCTTGTGGCGCAGAAAGTGGCGGCGGTACTTCTGGAAAAAGAAAAGGAACAGGCGGCTATGGAGAAGCGGCGAAAACAGGAACAGCAGACCAATCAGCACAGGTGACTTTGCGGGGGCTGGCTTACATCAAGGTGTAGGCCAGCCCCTTTTTTCTTTTTCCGGCAAGGCCGGGACTGCCGCTCTCCGACTCTCCAAGGGGCGCAAGCCCCGCCTTTCCCGGCGAAGCAGGGATAACAGCATTCGGGAACCGAATGCGTGGCTCCACATCGAAGATGTGGTTCAAGGGGTTTGGGGTGCTACCCCAACAAGCAGAAACTGCGGTTTCCGGCAACGCCGGGAACCGCAGTTTCGAGTCTTTGTGGGAACAAAGACATTGCTTGCCCCTTGTATCAGGAATTCCTGATACTAACGGTTATCAGGAAATTTATGTAATCAGGAATTCCCGAAAAGAAGCAAGAAGTCAAGAGGATTTCCCCGCAAAAATTTCCTGATTACATTTTCTGACTCTCAAGTTCTTGGCTTGGTTTACCTCGATAGCCTTTCCTGTTTTTCCTGATTACGGAGAAAGGGCGCAGCATCATTCTCGTAGTAAAGCCGCGAGGACTTTTTCACTATTAGCCATGTATTACTGCCTCAATTATAACTATTATGTGACGTTAAAGAGTAGCCAGCGTAGAATTTTATGGGAGCCATGTAATCAGGAAATATGGGCTTAGAATGTATTCTTGAGATGATGAGAATCCGGGAATAGACAAAATGTAATCAGGAATTTTCAGCGCAAGTAACCAGTTAAGTCCTTGCTTCTTGGACAGAATTCCTGATTACAAGTTTTTCCTGATAACCAAGTAGTGAAAAACTTATACCTCGCTGAACACTTTAGAAAAAATCAACTTGGTAAACATATCGTCTATCTGTTTCGCAATCCGTTTTGATTCTATCAGTGTTCCAAGTTCTATATTACCTTGTTGACCATGATAAGACAGATTTGCAGAAGTTATTAAGGTCTGCTGCTGGTCAACTGAAATGACCTTCGCATGAAGAGCCGCCATCCTATCATCTTCCTGATAATAATTATAGATTTTCAAGAATCGCCCTTTGTAACGAAGTATCTTATCGAATCCAGGCTGCTTGTCTATATCATTCACAAAGAACTTCACAAAGACTCCGCGCTGACTTTTCTCAACGATTGTGTCTACCAAGTCTGAGAAATAGGATGATAAGGAGTATCCCGTTATAAGGATGTTCCTTTCCGCATCATTTATCATCGATTGAACCACATTCATCGTAGTCCGCGCTTTGATGGCGAAGGACGGCGGTGCGGTTACAACAAGAGAAACTTTGTCTCCGTCCTGCATATCCATAGCACCTGAAATGATGCCTATTATTTCCTCGCATTGAGTATCGGATAATTCGGGAAAGCGTTTCTTAATAAGCGAAACTGCATTTGAAGTTCCGCTTGAAGCATCACCCTTTATCGTATTAAACAATATCTCTCTGTTTAAATTTCCACCTGGCATAATTCGTTCACCAACTCCTTAAAGTATGAGCACTCTTCACGACTTGGAATCGGAACGACAAGCCCGCGGTCAAGCATCCTGTTTCCATTCTCACAGGCCGTTTCAGATATCATGCAGCAAGAGTGGCAAACCGCTCCGTTTGAGTTTTTCCCGGCAGGAAGATTACTCATGCACTCAGGATCGTTTGTACAAACAAGTGCCTCCTGGAATGCATCTCTCATAAGGTTTGTCATCTGGTCAACGGTTCCAAGCTCTACCAACCCTCCAAGAGACCCTTCTTTGTCTGAGCTACCCGTGTACAGAAGAATGCCTGACATCTTGTCGCCAAAGTAAATTCTCTCGCGAATAGCCGAAGATGAGTAACCGGAGGACATAGACATCTGCTTTATCATCAAGTGGGCAAAGGTATGCATAAGCACATAGACGGCATTTCTAACGACCGTTATCGTCCATCCCTTTGACTCACAGAACTCACGGTAAGAATCCGAGTATTTCTGCGACAGACCTTTCACTGCATCAGAGTTCAGCCACTTAGCAAGAGTGTCTTTATTGAACTCAATGAAAATTCCTTCACCATTCACCTCTGCTGCAGGAAGCCACCGCTCGTTCTTACCCTTACTGAGAGATACAACATTCGGCTGCTCGTCAGAATCAGGGTCTGGTGCATCCACTCGGGTAAAGCCGAGTAGCACCCGCACCTCTCTGAGTCTTGTAACTCTTATGATTCGGCTGAAGTATTTACCAAGGTATCCCGGTAACGCATCTTCTTCAGCTTTGAAATGCTTCTTGTTAGATTCATAAGCTGGATCGTTATAATGTGTGATGGCGTTATATTCCATCTGCTTGATCTCGGTGAATTCCTTAATGTTGCTCATGCGGCGTGCAAGAGCCTCATCAAACTCATCTCTCGAATAAGTAGAGAAATACATTTCATAAATCTTTGTAACGCCATCGTCCCCCATGAGCTGTTTCGCAAGTTCGATGTCACGAAGGTGCTCATCAATCAGATTATATAAGGGATTGATCCAAGGCGGGATGGAGATGGCACTTCTGCTTACGGCAAAGTACACATTAGAGGCACCGCGCTGTGATGGAATAATATGCTTATGGCATTTCTGATTTTTTACGTTCGGGCGGAAAGGATGATGTCCAAGGCAAGCCACTCCGTCAAAATTATCCCGCTGTGTCGCTCCACTCATACTCCTTTTCGCACCGCAGGAGCATTCCACCCACATATCGGCAAGGGTGGAGGTGTTTCCTGTCGAGTACATCTTCAAGGTTCCGTTGCAGTCTGAATCTCCTCTATGCACCCACCACTTCCACGGGAAATCAGACATATGTCCGTCTTCGCAGATTGTTATAAAACGCGAAGGATAGGCAGGACGATGGCACTCCGGGCAGGTCACACCATATTTCAGATATTTATCTAGGTCAAAGTTCTTCCGGGCGTCAAACAGTCTGCCGCATCTTAAATTGGAGCAAACGTGCCAGTATGGGAAAGTGACCACAGGAATATCACCTGCGAAACTTGTCCGCGGCATATAGAAGCAATCGACTCCAAGGTACGATGCAAGCCGACCATCAATGACTTTCTGACCTTTCTGTTTCCAGTAGGAGATATCAAGAATCGTCACAGAGTCCTTGACAGCATCGACTACGGAACCGGGCCCGAAAGTTGTAATTATCTGATTCGGACGCAATTCTCCGAGTTTATTATTATCAAAAGCCATATCATTCCTCCGTGTAATAGAACATATTGGCAGAGCTTTCAACTTCACGCATGGAGCGAAGTGTCGCTTTCTCGTTATCATTATGAGGCTGGTCATACGGATTCATCAGCCTGTTATACCTTTCGGTTCCAACAACATAATAACGAAGAGGCTTAGTCTGCGCCGCCTGCAGTTTCCACCAATCAATAAATCTGTCTATCTCTTCCTCCGCATCTGCTCTCGCAGAAGGCTTTATGATGTTGAGCCGGTCAAGAATGAGTTTTTTGACTGATTCAATCTGCTCTGCGGTTAACGAGCCGATTGCCGCTGCATCAGGATTGTTTGCCATGTTCGGGAAATTAAGCCTGATAGCGGAGATCACCAACGCATGAAGGACACGATCTCTTGCTCTTGCTGAGAACGGCGTGGCGGTGGTGCCTTCTACGAACCTATACAGCTGAGAGTGGTATCCGGTAAAGTTTTCATAATGCGACAAGTCCCTCGGACGGTATGCATTATAAAGTGTTACAACAAGTCCGGGGAATGCACGTCCGATTCGGCTCGTCGCTTGGATGTATTCTGAATTCTGCTTAGGCTGACCGGTCACGACCATGAGTCCGAGACGGTCAACATCCATACCAACGGCTATCATGTTCGTTGCGATGGCCGTATCTAGGCATTCCTTGGAATCGCAGGTAGTCTCCAGCTGATTCAGTTTTTCGGGAATCTTATAGGAGGACATACGAGAGGTAATCTCAACATTGTGGTTAAGATACCGTTGCTTGTCCAATCCATACTTGTTCTTGATTCTATAGATTCTCTTCGGAATATCGTCTTGCAGAAGACGGACAGCACCGCCAAGTTCTCGGATACTGTTGAAATAACCGACGAGAGAATAGTATGGATCAATCACATCCTTGTATTCGTCTTGGAGAGAAAATGTATATGCAGCTTGGAGAATGATAGCGTACACGCGCAGCAATGCCGTCTTTACAGATTGTCCCGGAGCGCAAACACCGACATACTTACGGAACGGATCGGTTTCAACTGGGATTTCCTTGATAAAGAAACTGTCTCCAATCTCAAATCCGTTGGGCGGAAACTGCGTAGTATTCTTTCTCGCATAAAGGCATCTCGTCTGCGCCTCCGCATTTTTGATTGTCGCAGTAGAAACTACATACTTAGGCTTGATTCCATCATGAATGCACATATCCTCAATGATGGTCTCATAGGCGCCATACACAGTTCCCAGCGGTCCTGTAATCAAGTGCAGCTCATCCTGGATGATGAGTTCCGGCGGGAGAAACGGGCGTATATTTGTGATTGTGGACGCAGGAAGTGATGCGGTTTTATTGTGCCTGCCATGTTCTGCACCAATAGCCACATACCCATCCCGACTGCATTTTCTGTCAACACGGCCGAATAATGCATTTGTGTTTACATCCCAAGGCAAACGGGCAAATTTGTCAACAGTAGAAAGTATAATCGTCGGGCACTTTGCGTAAATCTCCTCGTCCACCAGATAAACCGGGATAGGAATCCTGTCGTTCTTATAGCGATAAAACTGGCAGTCCTTATCGGAACAGAAAATCTCGATGGACTTTCTGTCAGAATCTATGTTGAAGTTCTCTTCCTTCAGCGGCTTACCGCAGAACGGACAGGTTATAAGCTGCTTGTACACATGGTTTCGTGCGCTTCTCGCGGCGTAAGGGTTCTCAGGTTTCTCATTGAACTCTTCAAATTTGTTCGGAGTTACACCGCCACCGACCCAGAACCCTATGCCGATAGGTTCCTTTCCGAACAGGGGATAAGTCTGTCTTCTGATCATTTCAGCAGCAAGCACCATCTTGGTAATACGGTCTCTCTGCTGCGTGGTAAGAAGCCGGAGCGTATAACGGAGCATAACCGTTACGCCGCCATCAAGATTATATTCACCATCGTTTGTTGCTCTGAGCCTTCTGTTTGCGATAACGAATGCCATAAGGCCGAGATATGCCTCAGTCTTGCCACCGCCTGTCGGGAAATAAAGAAGGTCAACAACCTCTCGATCCTTGTGTTTTGGATCGACAATTCCTGCAAGGTTTATCAGGATAAACGCAATCTGGAAAGGTCGCCATCCGAAGTTGTTATCCGGATTCTTCGGATTAACAAAATCTTGGAAATTGCACTCAATTCCGGCTCCATGCTTTTTAGCGTAGTTCTTTATGCTGTTCTGCAAGAAGATTACACGATTCATAAAGCAGAATGCCTCAAAGGAGGTATCGTCTGTCTCAATAATATGAATGCCTTCCCGGATACGTGCCAGAGCATCCACGCAGCGGGATATCACCTTGTTTCCAATCTGCTCTTTAAAATCGGCATCGCTCATTTTTGCATTGTCGCGAAGGTTCTTATTAATCCAGTTTTCGTATGAATCAGCAAGCGTATTCAGTTTGCCGATTGTCTCTGCCTTTTTGGATTTTACTGACATCATGCAGGTAGAGAAATAGAACCCGTCAAAGCCGTCCAGTGCTGCGCTGACTCCCGGAAATTCATACTCCGGGATGAACGCCGATTTCACGGATGTAGTTCTTCCGTCAACTGGAGTATCCCATACGGCGGCACATCCGCGCCCACGTCCCATGATCGGACGCTGCTCGAAGTAAAACTCATCCGCAGCGAGTATCTTCCTGCATATATGCTCCGCTACAAACGCAGCAGAGCTATCCTTGGCATATGCCTTGATTTCCACTTGGAACATAATTCCTTCGGCAGCATTTGCAGGATTCTTCCTCTTGTTAATCACATAAGCCGTAACAAGGGAATACCCGCCTTTCAAAGGAATGCGGGATACATGAACGTGAACATTGGAATCACAGACAAGCTGATAGTCCTTTGTGCGCGTAAAGTCTGCAAATTTCACATGAATCGTCTCTTGCATAGGATGGCGGGTATAAATAGCACGGCTATGTTCCTTCTCGTCTTTACCTATGTATTTTTCGGATGACTTCACATAGTCTCCCCATGAAACATCCAGATTGATTTCGTCAAGGCTGCTATCAACATAAAAACTGATACCAATGGATGAAGGCAATTGGAAGTGTGTGGTGGAGATAGGCTCATTATCATCCTCTTCACCCGCAGTGAAGTCTTCGCCATCTTCGTAAGCCATATCTGCATCGATTTCCTGCTCACCGGCGCTGGATGAATCCTCGTCATCACTTTGCACATCGAGCATTCCGACAAGGTATGCGTACCGAGGATTCTCCTCAAGCACCTCTTCCTTGTCTCTGGGACCGATGAGGTCAGTTCTTATGGCTTCTATGATTTTCTGCCTGACTTCCGAATACTTAAATCTGTCGGCCATTAGTCCTCCTCCTTCACGGCGTGTGCCGTACCAAGTGTATACTTGCACGTATTGCCGGGATGAATATTGTCATCTGAAATGAGTTTATATTCCCAAGTCTTATGATCCGGGTCTGCTGTCGAAGCAAAACGACACCATTTTATGCCTTCTCTGGCTTTGGAAACGACTTCTTCCGATGTCACTTCATTCAGAGCCTTTACCTCAACCATGAATTTGCCAGTAGTGGTCTCCACAAGAAAATCCGGATTATATTGCTGCCCGGCTTTCCAGAACAAGCCCAGCTGATTCAGGGGCGGCTTAATCCAACGGATAACATCCGGGTCTTCCTCCAAGATAATAGAGAAAAGCCGCTCCGTATCACTGTCAAATGCATTCGCCGGATAGTACGACTTCTTATACCCGGTGAAAAGATACTTCTTGATGTTGCTCTTATCAGAGAAAGGTTTATCAAACCTGACCTTGCCGTCCTCCTTTACATTTTTCACAAATTTGCGGAACAGAATGAGGTCCTTTTGAATGATATGGACATCCTGCGTCTTCCTGTCCATGTGTTCGTAAATCTGCTTACGAATGTCGGAAACGATGAGAGAAGCATAACGGCGGACAATTCGTCTCTGGTTCTCCTCATCGCTAGGGATCTGGCCGAGATACTGTTCAACCACGTCAATAACAAAGTCAGCATCGTCATAGGACAGCTCGCTGATGGAGTCCAGAAGCATACACGCCAGCGTATTCATGGTATCGTTGACTTCTAGAATCTGTGCATCCACGACAGAAAGAAGCTGCTGATTGATAGCATCAAAACGCTCGATTTTGGCCATCGCAACCTCAAAATCAGCGATGGTGCGCTTCACTTCAAAACGGTTAAACTTAACCTCCGAGGTAGTCTGTACGAGGATTTTGGGTACAGAGATAGCTTTTGCCGAATACTCGGACACCGCTTTTACAAACTCTTCCTTGCTCATCGGCTGCTTTCCGGATTTCGCTGGTGTCTGTGCCTGATCAGCTGCTGGAGTTTCGGTCGAAGGTGTTTCCGGCACCATATCCGGCTGCAAGTCAAACAAGGTCAGCTGGCCAGGGTCAGCATCCTTATCCTTGCCTTTACGCTGAGAAGCCATAAAGTTCTTTACATATTCTTGGTAGATTTCAAGCTGTGTTTTCGGATTGCTCACCTCTGTAAATGACTTAACACCTGATGCGGTAAAAGCAAAATCCAGCAGAGAAAGCTGCCCGTCATCAACGCTGCTTGATACACCGACAGATTCAGTCGGCTCAACGGTCGTTTTATCGAGGTCACGGTAGCGGAAGATATCGCTGCTCTTAATCTCGCCCACCAGTTCTCTGTAGTGGTCATGTGCAACGATATCCAGCGTGTCTAAGTCCTCATTGCCGGTCTGCTCACCGAAAGGAAGTCTTAATCCACGACCAATAGTCTGCATGGCGAGGATATCACTCTTCGCAGCATTCAGAGGAATAATCGTAAACAGGTTATTAACATCCCAACCTTCCTTCAGCTTGTAAACGTGCAGAACGATTTCTATCGGGTTTGAGGAACTCTCTATAGAGAGCAAAAGCCGGATGTTTTCGTCTGATTCCTCGCCTGTCTGCTTTGAATGTATCTCGATAACCTTGCCCTTGTATTTGCCGCTCAAGAAACTGTCGCTGTCAATCAGCCCACGAATTTTCTTGGCGTGGTCGGTATCCTTGCAGGCAATCAGAACAATCGGCTTTACATAGTCCAGACCGTTTTCACTGCAGTACTCACGCAGCACAGACTTTCTGTGTTCATGAAGAGTTAGACCGTCGCGGATCTTCATCTCCTCGATGTCATCCTGGTTATAGCCTGCCATGTTGGAACGTCCCATAACGACAGGAATCTTCAGATATCCCTCGACCGCACCACGGGCAAGATCATACGCATAGATGACGTTTGAGGTGGTCTTCGGTGTAGCCGTAAATTCCAAGCCGAGAACAGGTTTCAGATAGTTGATTGCCTTCATGGACGCGGGAGCATAGTAGCGATGCGCCTCATCCATGCAGATAACCAGATCATCAAACTGCGCCAGCACATCGGCAAACGACGCGCCGAGTGTCTCTTTGAACTTATGGAAATTGAACTGCGTGTCCGTCTTGCTGTTGAAGATTTTTCCAATGTTAAAGATGAAAAGTTGAATCTCAGAGGTCTTCTCAATACGGAGAGACATCTGCTCAAACTTCACGGGGTAGGTATCATAGTTTTCTCCATCGTAAACCTTCGGCTTACCCATTTCCGCCTCAAGTCCTTTGAAGATATACTTCGGATGGTTCGGATTGGACTCCTTGCGCAGCTTGTCATAAATCGTATTTCCTGGTGCAAGGATGAAGAAGTGCTTATAGCCCTTCGTCTTATAAAGATAATAGATGCTGGCACCCATCAGACGTGTTTTTCCGATACCTGTAGCCATAGCATAGCAGAAGGAAGGGAAGTCAAATCCCGATTTCACCGTGCGCTGTTTTTCGCAGTATTCCGATGCAGCTGCCTCGACCGTTTCCTTATTGTCCTTCCTGTAGTCACAGTGTGAACTGATGGCGTCAAGGTAAGAGAGAGCCTCCTCCTGCGGAGTTCTCAGGCTCATTGCGTATTTGATCTTATTTACTATCTCTGACATTACTGTACCTCGCTTTCAAAATCGCACTTCTCCAACAGATCCTTCGGAATCTTCTTGACCTCGATGTTGTCCGGCAGAACCATGTCGGACTGTATCTTAGTACCGTAAATCAGGAGAGACTGACCTTCGGCAAGGTGCGCGGACAGCGATTTTATATATCCAGCATTGATAAATTCCGTGGTGATATGAATGTACCGCTTCTCCGAGGAATGACCGTGGAAAGCATCCTCCGGTTTATAGCGGAAGCCCTCAATCTTGCAGATAGCCTCGCAGAGCATTTCAAAAGTGTATGTGGGATTGATCTGGTAAATCGGCAGCTTGTCATTCTTCACAAGGAGGCTCGGTGCCAGTTCATAAAAGTGATATCCACCACCGCCTTGCCAATCAACAGCTTTTGTAATCCCTCCAGAATCGTTTCCATCAATTACACGATCTAATCTCGGCTTACAATGAGAATAGGCCTGTTCACCTAATTCAACACCAATCCATTTTCTATTTAATTTTGTTGCAACTGCCGCTGTTGTACCTGATCCTAAAAAAGAATCCAGTACCCACTCGCCCTCTGACGTAGTCATTTCTATAATTTGACGGACAAGCTGCTCTGGCTTTTTGCCACTGCCAAATTCAACGGAACCTTCCTTCGTCAAATTTTTCATCCACGCATTCATATCCCAATACGTGCCTTGTAAATCCTTCTTGTATAGTTCTCCATCTATCACTTCTGATGTATCTTTAAGCCAAACGAAGAGTCTGCATTTGTCACCTTTATAAAATTGTTCGTAGACTTTCCCTCTATTTTTACCTGTTTTCGGTACATATTCTATGGAAATCAAATCCTCCTTGATACCTTCTTCAGAGCGGTAGTCCATAACACGAGTCCTAATTGAACTCTGAGCATTAGTTGTTTGGAAGATGCTGATACCGTATTTTTTATAGGCATCCTTTTCCGTAATTCCGTCTCTGGTAGCTACCTGCTTTATAGAAAGCATCTCTGGATACTTTCGCAAATAGACCTTTATTTCATTCCCATCTCCATCCACAGTAGAACCATAGTATACTTTCTCTCCGGGATTAAGTAAAACTGTCGTGTATTTCCAACTCTTACCTTCCTCAAGATATTGCTGGACAAGCTCTGACATTTCTGTATATGAGTATGGACCATTAAATAAAGGTAGTAGCGAATACTCTTTTGCATAAGCTAAAATGTACTCACAGTTTTTCTTTAATCGTTTATCTTCTCCACCGCCAGAAACACCCGCAATATTTTTCATATTCACGGAAATCATATTGATGAAGTTGCCTCTGCCAAATATTTCATCACAGAGAACCTTTAGATACGCTTGTTCTTCATCGTCAATTTGGATCCATATTGTACCGTCTTCAGCCAGCAATTCTCGAAGCAATACCAATCTCTTCTTCATCATAGAAAGCCAAATACTGTGTTCCAGATTGTCATCATAGTATTCGAAGGCGCTCCCTGTATTGTATGGCGGGTCAATGTATATGCACTTAATCTTTCCCGAAAAATCCTGCTGAAGTGCCTGCAATGCTATAAGGTTATCTCCGTGAATGAACATGTTTTCGCTGGATGCGTCACCATAAGATTTGTCCTTATCTTCCAACAATATTCTGGGCTCGACAACTGGCTCCTCATATTTGCCAACCCATGTCAATTCCAATCTACCTGTTTTCTGCATAGTGCTCTCTCCTAAAACTTCAGAACGATGTTGACCAGCAATATCGGGCTAATATCGAACTGTTTATCAAATTCTGCGACTTCGCGTTCACCATCGGCTTTGAATTCATCACCCTTCTTGTGGAAGGATTCCTGCAGCTTTTCAAGAGTCTTGGACTTCTCCGCGATTTTCTTCCGTATGTCCATTTTCTCATAGAAATTATCCGAGGCTCGTTCCTGTTCCTTCAAGTCCTCGATCTCGGCATTCATTTCCTGATAGCTGGCAACGAGCTGCTCCATCTGGATTCGTTCCCAGTTCTCGATTTTCCTTCGGTTATATGCCTTGATGGGCTCCGACTGCGCTTGGTAGCGTTTCAGCATCTCAGCCGTCAGATTATCGTATACCCGCTGAAACTGCTTCATTTCCGAATCGGTCGGCGTGAAGTACTTCACATCCATGTCATCGATTTTCTCAAGCGCTCCAACAAGGTCAGTCTCGTCAAAGTCTATATATTCTCCGTTTTCGTCACATAGCAACAGCACCGGGAAGAGAAGCTTTGAGGAATCACAAAATCCTCCGACAAAAAGTGTACCGTGTGAGCCGAGGACGGCTTCTCCCCAATTGTCGACCTTCCAATAGTGCAGGTTACCGTCTACGTCCGGCTCATCGATATTGCTCCAGTATTCAACATCGCGCAAATATTTGTCGATGTCAGACTTCGTTTCGTCCAGCGCTTGTTCTTTTGCACCACTGCTTTCCGCAAGCAGGATAGAGCGAAGTTCCCTTGCTTTTTTATCTCGCTTGGCATTCAGCTTCCGATCCAACTTATCAAAAGCCTTTTTGAATTCGGCTGTCGTGTCACAGGTCTGATAAATCTGCAACACCATCTTTTCAAAGCTGGTTCCGGACTCCAAGGCACCGAGAGCAATATCCGACGCACCGAATACACCCTCGAATAGTTCAAACTTCTTTGACAGGATATCGTAGACACGCTGGTCTGCCGCATTCTGCGTATTCAGAAAATTGATGGCGACAACATCGTGTTCCTGCCCATATCGGTGGCAACGTCCGATTCTCTGCTCAATCTTCATCGGGTTCCATGGAAGGTCATAGTTTATGACTGTGTTGCAAAACTGCAGGTTCAAACCTTCGGAACCAGCATCCGTACAAATAAGGATCTTCGCGTTATTCCTGAAATAGTCCACTATGGCGTGCTTGTATTCCACGCTGCGACCGTAGTTTGCCTTGCCGTAATTCTTGACCTGCCATGTCCTGTATATTTCTTTTGTCATGGCATCATCGAAATCTCCATTGAAGAGGAGAATATCATCATCTTCATATCCAGACTTCCGTAGTTCAGCGGCTATGTACTTCTGGGTACGCTTTGACTCAGTAAAGATAACGACCTTCTGTGGGATATCCTGCTCACGCTGATATCCGAACGCAATTTCTATTGCAGACTTCAAAGCTGTGATCTTCGCATTTGTCTTGATGCGCTTGGCCACATCTATGATGATATTGACTTCGTCCAGTTCCGCTTGAATAAACTGTTTCTGAATAACTGTGTCTTCATCATCTACTTCCTCAAAGCCGGATTCATCAATCTCGTCCTCGACAAAACTCCAGAACAGATCAAAGCCTTCCTGTGCGCTTGCAGACTTGCTGCCCTCATACAATTTTTCGAGCCTTTTCTTCAAGACTTCAAAGGTCTCAATCAGAGCAAAACTCGATGACGCCAGTAGCTTACGGATTACCAAGATGATCAACCCACGGTTGGAGGTGGGGATGGAGTATAGCAAGTCCCTCTTCAAGAAGTCATTTACCCGTTGGTAAAGTTCAATCTCATCCTGCGAAAGGGCAAAGTCGACCGTTTTGCAGGTTCTCTTCTTGAAGTTCATGTACTTAGCCACATCCTTGCGGAGTGTCCGGTAAAGCACGGGAGAGAGCTCCCTTTTCAGATCAGCGTAGTCCTGTCCCTCAATATATTGTGAGTTAAAAACCTTCTCACTGCCAAAAATTCTCGGATCAATAAATGAGATCAGTCCGTGCAGATCAGTCAGCGAGTTTTGAAGAGGCGTGGCGGTCAAGAGAATCTTCGGTATTCCCTTTGACAGTTCATAGAGATTCTTAGCCCTTTTTGTCCCGTGAAAAACATTCCTGAGATTGTGTGCTTCATCAATGATGATGAAATCCCACTTAACATCTGGGAATCTCTTCATCAGTTTGGATGAATAGTCGTATGAGGTAAGCACAATCCTGACCTTCTTGTTGTCGTCCAGACGCTTGTGCCATTCCGATGCTTCCTTTTCTACGGTAAGCCTGTCAAGAATTATGGATTCCAGACCGAACTTATCATCAAGTTCCAGTTCCCATTGCTTTCTGAGAGAGGCGGGCAGAGCAATAAGTACCCGCTTTGCACCTGTTTCAAGCACATACTTCAGCACAAGACCGGCCTCAATCGTTTTACCGAGACCGACCTCATCAGCAAGAACGATTCCTCCCGTCTTCAAAGCCTGAATAGCTGCGCAAAAGGCATTGATCTGGTGTGGATTCAGTTCTATGTTGGCATCAAGAAGAAAATGAAACGGCGAAGCCTCAAGTTCCATCTTCTTGTATCTGCTGAATTGCTCAAGTAGCAGGTTACCTTCCATTAGAATCTCCCTCGTAAAGCTGTGCAAATATTCCCATAGCGATTCCCTTTGCCATCATTGGAGGAACTGCGTTACCTATCTGCACAAACTGGGATGTTCGCGGCCCCTCAAAGAAGTAGCTGTCCGGGAAGGACTGTATTCTTGCCGCTTCTCGGACGGTAATCGATCGGTTCTGTTTAATGTCAGGATGAATGAAATAATGACCGTCTTTTGAAAGGTGCGCCAGTATGGTATGGCAGCATGATTCATCGCCCTCAACAACCTTAAACCTGTCCGTGAAAGAGTGTCTGTTTTTATGTGTCTTTAACTCGTCCGGGAGGTCGTTGTAATTAAGGCGCTTGTGACCATCGTTCCACAATTCGACCGCTCGTCTGTAAATCTTGATATCCCGATCTATGTTCGGGCGACAGTTGTGGTGGGTCAGCACATCATCTTTCGTTCGTATTCCCGATTCCGTAACGTAGCTGCTTGCTTTTGATTTTGCATATTTATCGGAACTCTCACCGGGATGCAGCTTTGGCAGATCAGTAAAGAGGTCGTTTACAATGGCATCCGTTTTGATTTCAAGGAAATCAGGATATCTCAGACCGCTTTTCTTTAACCATCCCACAATTATCATCCTGCGCCTGTTTTGAAGGACGCCAAACGTATGAGCATTCTGTTCACGGCATTCTATTTCATATCCGACTCGTTTTAAGTATTTCTGAATGTTCTTCCAGGTTGCTCCGCCGTTAGCTGATTCAATTCCCGTGACATTCTCAAAGACAAACATACGAGGCTGGTAGCGTTTCAAGAAGCGCGCATACAGCTTATACAAGTAGTTGCGCGGGTCTTCCGCCATTGGAACTTCCATATGACTGCTTTGCGCTCTGCCGACAAGAGAATACGCCTGGCAGGGCGGACCTCCAACAATAACATCAATTTTATTGATGCCTCGTATTTTCATTATCCCGTCAATGGTTTTGAATATTGCCGGGAGTGTCTCGTCCGACATTGTTTCGTTTATTATGGTTTTTGTTATCGAAGCCGGAATCTGCTTCATAAAATCGTCACGGGTCATCTTCCCGGACACATATTTTTTATATAAACCGAGATTTTCTGTGCCCTTCAAATAGTAATAAGCACTTCTCGTTTCAAGTGTTTTAGACGCAAATTCATTCATTTCTACATGGGCAACAGGCTTGAATCCAGCCTGAAGGAACCCCTCCGAAAGCCCGCCGGCTCCCGCAAAAAGGTCAATGAAATTGTAGCTATATTGCGCATCAATATTTGGCATATAGTTTCCTCGTCATTCTTGATTATTAGACGGAGGGTATTGTTTCTCCCTCACTGGTCCCACTCGGTTTCTCCGGCGTCGGATCAGGAACGAACTCCATAATGTCAGCAACATCACATTTCAGTTCCTGACAGATTTTTGAGAGTACCTCTGTCGTCACATTTTCGTCTTTGGTGAGCTTGGCGAGTGAAGAAGAGCTGATTCCTGCTTTTTTTCGCAGATCAGACTTTTTCATCTGCTTATCAATCAGTAACTTCCACAGCTTGTTATAACTCATCTTCATTTTGTTTTATTCCTCCGTGTCCCATGACCTTCCATATAGTTCACAGTTATTAGTTGACAGTCTCAATACACAATTATCTTCAAGGATTTTCTGAGTTTCAGGTCTGCAATCTCCCTGCTTGTCATAAGCGATAAATATTTGCTTTTTGGTACTGTTGTAAATACGGATGATTCCATCTTCAATGTCTTTTCCGAGATTCTTAAACAGCAACGAATCGTGGGCAAGAGCCGGGAGCGCAGTTGTAAACAACACAGCCAAGTCGTAAACAATCATCCCTTTGTAATTTGAACCCGTTCCGGTATTATCCGGCGTTTCAAAATTGTAGCTGTTATATGCGTTAAAATGCACATGAGGCGGTTTCTTCTTTGATGTAAAAAGCGAGTCATTGAATTCTTTCATCTTGGCATTCAAGGTGTCCTCGATTTCCTGGAGAATATCCTCGATGCTTCGCTTCAATATTGCATCCGCGTTCGCCTTGGCCGCTTGCAGCTCGTTTTGAGTAAGGAATGCTTGGTTTTGGTTCTTGAGAGCATCAATCTCACCCTTTAGGGCGGAATGTCTGTCCAGAAATTCTCTTGAAATATTACCCACAAAACCAAGCTGCTTTATTTGAGAGTTGATTCCATCCAGCTGTTGTTGAAGAACTGATATTTCTCCCTCAATAACTGTTTTCTCATCTGCAAACTGTGCGTCCAGTATTTTGGCAAGTTTTTGATGGTAGCGTTCGACCTCATATAGCTTCCGCAGATTAACTCCGGGAAAGAACTCCTGCAAAGCGGTCATGTCCGCTTCAGTAGGATACAAACCATATTCCAAGCTCATGCTCACCAGACGCAGTTTCATCTCCTTAGAATGGATGGCATTCTCGATTGTCAGCCTTTCATTCGTTAGAGCAGCCTTTTTCTTATTGAGTTCAATTTCTTCCTCGGAATGTCCTTTTTCAGCCTCTTCCATAAGCGTAGCAAGCTGCAACTCCAGGTCGCGGATGATAGCAAGGTTCTCCTCGTACTTTTTCTGTCCCCCGACAAGATCTGAAATAAACTGATACCTTCTGGCTTCCTTGTATGCATCCAGTTTCTGCTTGTGTTCTGTCACATTGGCTTTGAACTCTTCAATATCTTTGAAACGATCAAATAAGGCTACGATAGACGAGATAGACTTGTCCATGTTCTGACCGGGGATACCTTGGAGCGGATTAAGTTCATCGGTGTTTTTCTTTCCATATATTCTGAAAAAACTGCTCAAAGCAATACGGAAAGACAGCCCAACAAAATCAAGATGATATTTCTTCTTAAGCCAAGTCGTGTATTCTTCCTTTGTGTACTGCCCACCGGTCAATTCATAGTTTTTATCGCAGATAAAAATCGTATTACTGTCACCGGTATTTCTGGCAAAAAAGAATTTTTCGCCATCAAACTCAAAGGTAAAGAAGATTGTATGATGACCTTCCTTCTTTACTCCATCACTCTTGATGTAGGTGTCGCCTCCAAAAACGAAATCAATAGCAAGCAATGATGAAGACTTGCCGATAGACATGGCTCCATCCTCTTTGCCGAGAACTACATTCAAGCCTTCCTTAAAGTGAATCGGAGGTCGCTCCTCACCCTGTTTTCTAAAGGCGGGAGATTTCATCTCTATAAGCATATGAACACCCCTCCTTCATCATTTAAGTCAGCAGCCCTCAACGCATACAGACAGTCCATTACAGAAATAAAGTCTGTAGAATCCTTCAGCGATGGCTTTATCCGTTCATACAGAACTTTCACTTCTACCGGACCATTCTTAATTTCATCCAGCACCAACGGTATAAGCGACAGGGTGCTGTTATTATAGGAATACAGTTTATTTGGCAATTGCATCGTACACCTCACACTTCGCTATGAAAAATGCCACGACAATCTGACAATAAATATCTTCTTGCAGGCTGACCTTATGAACCTTTTCGGATATCTCGTTGAAAATCTCAACATTCGTTTTCTTTGCTTTCTTCAACCGTTTATAGATAGCCCTCATCTGATCCTGTACTTCGTCGTAGTCTATTTCTCCACGCTTGTCAGCATTGGTGATGATTTCTTTCAGCGTGACATAGTAGGTATCAACATATCCTTTTACCGTGTTGAACAATGCGAGATTGTCATCCGGTACAAGTTTATCCCGAATATTTTTCGGATCAAGAGACGGATCAAGCAGGTCTTTTTCCTTCAGATTCTTAATTTTCGATATGACGCCGATTATTTCTTTTTCAAGAGGCATCCCATCCAAGAGGCGCATACTTTGTTTATGTGCGGTCAGTATTTTTTTGACACCCTGTAGCTCCTTGCACAGCCTCTTACTGTCATCAATTGAATATGTCGCATGACACATTGGACACAGAGCCAGAAGGTTATCAACTTTCGGCTCTTTATTCTTATCTATAAGCGCCACTTCGTATGAATACGCGACCCGGCCATTTCCTGCGACAGACAAGAGTTTGCCGCATCCGGGAAACGCACAGATATTATCAGCCTCATCTCGTAGATAATCGCCATACTTATATTTCAGTTCGTGAGCCTGCTGCATCAGTTTTTGTCTCTCAAGTTCCGTTTTAGGAACAAGCCCAGCTGCTCGGCGAATAATCTCTATAAAGCAGTCTGCCAGTTTCTCCGCAATATTACCTGCTGTTACAGTTGGATCATAACTTTTGTAATCGTCTGCAAGCAACGCTAAAACTGCGCTCGGTCTTGACTCAAGAGACTCTATAAACATCTCCGGTGATAGCTTATAGACAATGCTCTGAGCGAATTTTTTTGAAATATCACGCTTTGCATATGTGCGGAGCGTGTTTTCTTTTGTCATCTTTGACAATGGGTCTTTGGGCGTATCCCACTCATCCTCGGCAACATCAGTAATCATCGCAACCAAATCCCGAAAGAAGTAAGGTACATCCGAACCATTAGATATTCGATTTTTCATCATTGAAAAGAATTCCTTAAACTCCACGAATGTTTCTCATCCTTTCTCGGATTTTGTACCACGCTGAACCACGGTATACCAAACCATCCCCAAACCCGAATACCCCATTTTTTATAATGACATCAGCGTTGGGAACGATGCGACACCGGGCGCAAAACACGCTATTTGAATTATAGTGCAAAAGTGTCCGTTTGTCAAATTATTCGTTTGCGTTGTGGACATCTTGAGGCCATAAAGGACTTATTTACGGCGATAAGACCACTACGTGGACCTTTTCCAAGCTAACCCACCATTGGTACATCCATTGGCCCGGATGATCCAGTGCTGATGACAGGAAAATTTCATAACAACAGCTGCCTACTGGATAAGGAAGCTGCAATCCGGAATGGAGAAGTCAACTCTTTCAGGAATGCGGTTTAGATTTTTACGGCCGTTTTCAGCTGTTCTTAGGCTCTGCCTCCATTCCGCAAATGAATGGAGGCATTTTTATGAGCAAGTACCGCTGGTACTACGCTCGTTACCCGTGACCTCCGAATTTTGGAAACTGACAACTTTTCAAAATTTCGGAGGTTACAAAATGAGTTTTAATAACGGACTTGAGCGCAAGAAATTTGAGGCAGCGTGGAAGAAACTGCGCGTAGAGTATGCCGCTGCGGGTATGGGCAAAGCGGCAATTGATGCGATGTATCAGTTTGATGTGGAGATGTTCAACAGTGAACGGAGGTATGCGGAGCATACGCAAGGGATGCCGTACCAGCAGTTTGGAGATGACGGAGACGTTGCGGGTGACGATAAATCTGCTCTGCTGGTGAAGTTCTTCGATTCCCTTGCGGTGATGCCCAAGGACACAGACGAGACACGGAGGTATGGCTGGATGGATGAGATCGGTTCAGAGGCACTGTCTGCGGCTCTCCAGAATCTGTCCACAGAGGACATTGAGCTACTGACTCTCTATGTCTTTGATGGCTACAGTGTCACGGAGATTGCGGCAAAACAGAGAGTGGCCCAGCCCACCATCAGCAAAAAGCTGGCGCGCATCAAAAAATTTTTGAAAAAATTTTGATTGATGGCTATGGATCGGCCCTTCTCACCGGCTACTCCCTGAGAGGACAAGTTCTCAGGAACCTGACATGGGTGACGAGGATGCAGTTTCCTCAGGCAATTTGAAAACTGAATACACAGTCATCAGGAAGTCTTGGAAACAAGACCACGTTACTGTCTGGAATAGCCTGTGCAGCGGAGCGCCACGATGCCCAAAGGGTGGAGCGATCAATCCGACTGGAAATGCTAAGTTGCTCTTGGTTTGGCGATGACAACAGGCAGCGATAATGATACTTCCGTAACTCGCGGCCCGGCCACAAAGAAGGCGGGGAGGTTAGACGCCTATGAGAGCAGCTTCGCAAGCTGACGAGCCTGATGATTCCCACGGTTCCGGGGTGTCGAGGACAAATAGGGACTAACAACACGCTTTATGATTTTTCAAGGCCGCTCCATACGCTTTTACGCTGTAGGGCGGCTTTTACATACCAGAAGAAGGAGGTAATTTCCATATGGAAAACAAATTTCACGATTTTCACCGGGGCGAGATATACTTCGCCAGCCTAGACCCCGTGTATGGGCATGAGCAGGGCGGCGTCCGCCCGGTGCTGGTACTCCAGAACGATGTGGGCAACTACTACTCCCCCACGCTGATCGTCACGGCGGCGACCCGCAGGACTTTCAAGAAGCCCACCCAGCCGACCCATGTGGTGCTGGAGGATGCGGAGGGGCTTGACCCGTCCCTGTTCATGCTGGAGGTCATCCGCACCATCGACAAGCGGCGGGTGCGCGGCTATGTGGGCAGGCTCACTGAGGAGCAGATGGAGCGCATTGACGCCGCCCTGCGGGTCAGCCTCCGGCTTGACGAGGACGCTTTCCTCCCCGTGGAAATGGAGGCGCCGTGATGGACAAGCTCATCATCGACCCGGAGTTCCGGGACAAGATACCGCCGCTGATGGAGGAGGAGTTTACCCTGCTGGAGGAAAACATCCTTTCGGATGGGGCGGTCTTTTCACCCCTCATTGTCTGGGACAACACCATTCTGGACGGTCACAACCGCTATGAGATCATCCAGAAGCACCCGGAACTGACCTACGCCGTCCAAAAGCTGGCCTTTGACAATCGGTATGAGGCCATATCCTGGATTTGCAAACACCAGCTCGGGAGACGGAACCTGACGCCCCAGCAGAAGAAGTACCTGATAGGGCAGAGGTACGAGGCGGAGAAGCAGGTACATGGCGGAGACCGAAAGAGTGCCGGAAAATCAACGGACAAAATTTGTCCGTTGATTTCCTCACATCAGACCCGCGCCTCTATTGCACAGGAGTCGAAGGTAAGCGAAGGGTTCGTCCAAAATGCGGCAAATTACGCCAAAGGCGTGGATGCCGCTGAAGAAATCCTGCCCGGTATCAAGCAGGAAATCCTCACAGGCGCAATCAAACCCCCGGAAACGGCGGTGGCCGCTGTTGCAAAGGCAGGGCCGGAGGAACGGCCCAAACTTGCCGCCGCCCTGAAAACAACCAAAGACGGCAGGGCAAAAAAGTCCGAAAAGCCCCAGCCTGTCTACCACAAGACGCCGCCTCTTACCTCAAAGAGGGCGGAGATACAGAAAATTGCGGAAATATCCGTAGAGATGGAGCGCCCCAAGTCCCCCGTCACGGAGGACTCCATGCTCCATTCGCTGGAGGGGGAGGTCGTCTCGTTCATTGAGCTGTGCGACCATTTCTTCCGGGAGTACCCAAGGCTTTTGTCGGATGACCACTACAAGCAGGAGGTCATCCGCACCATGCAGACGCTGAAACAATACATCGTAACTATCGAGGGAGGAACCGCAGAATGAACACGAAAAATCTCTTTTGCAGGGAGATCACGCTGGACAGCAAGGAGCTGATCATCCCCCGCACTACTTACCAGCGCACCCTGAACGAGGACCGGGTCCGCAAGATCGCCGCCGAGTTTGATGAGCGCATCGCCAACGAGCCGAAGGTCAGCAGCCGGGGCGGGTGCTACTATGTGTTTGACGGCCAGCACACCATCGCCGCCCGGAAGTTCCTCAACGGCGGGCGGGACCTACCCATCCGCTGCAAGGTGTTCTACGGCCTGTCCGAGCGGGACGAGGCGCTGCTGTTCGCCCAGCAGACGGGCGCGTCCGCCAACCTGACCGCCGGGGCGCGGTTCCGGGCGCTGGTCTACGGCGGGGACAAGGAGGCGCTGGCGTTCCAGAAAGTGACGGAGGCTGTGGGCCTGTGCGTGGACTGCAAGCAGACCAGGGGCGTGAAGCGGCTGGCCTGCATCAGCACCGCTTTTGAGCTTTACAAGAAGGTGGGCAGCGGTATCTACCGGGAGGCCATGCAGACCATCGTGGACGCCTGGAAAGGTGACCCGGATTCCCTCCGGGCGGAGACGGTGCAGGGCATGGTGGAGTTTGTGGACCTCTACCACGGCGAGTCCAGCCGCAAGCGGCTGGTGATGAGGCTGCGCCAGACCGACCCGGTGGTGATCTTCCGGGAGGGGCGGGCCATGACCAGCCTGCCGGGGTACAAGCGGTATCTCTACCAAGTGTACCGCATCTACAACGGCTCCAGCGCCAAGACCGCCCTGCCGATGAAGTTCTGAGAAATCAGATAGAAGTGTCTGCCCGACCGGGCGGGCGCTTCTCTCTTTCCTGTGAGAAGGTAGGATTTTGAAGATTGGCCTTATAGACGTGGACAGCCACCGGTGGCCGAACCTGTGCCTGATGAAGCTGTCCGCTTACCACAAAGCCCAGGGCGCTGCCGTGGAGTGGTGGCGGCCAGAGGGACGCTATGACCTGATTTATAAGAGCCGGGTGTTCACGGACACCTACTCCAAGGACACAATCACCGTCACCAATGCCGACCGGCTGATCTGCGGCGGCACCGGCTACGGGCCAAGGCCTGACCTGTCGGATGCCGTGGAGCATACCCGCCCAGACTGCGGTGCCTATGTGGACTTCTCCCAAGGGCTGGACATCCGGCTCATCACGTCGGACAATGTGGCGCTCCTGAATAAGGTACGGACAAAAACCGTTCATTTCGCGTGGGACAACCCCAACGCTGACCTGATCGGCTTTTTTCAGCGGTTTTCAGAGCTGTCCAAGATCAGGGACTTCCGGCGCAAGCGGGTCTATGTGCTGACGAATTGGAACAGCACCCACGAGCAGGACCTCTACCGGGTGGACACCCTGCGGCGGATGGGTTTTGACCCCTATGTGATGGTGTATGAGCGTCCCACCGCGCCGCTCATCACCCGCCACCTCCAAAGGTGGGTGAATAACAAGCAGATTTTCCGCACCGTGGAGAGCTTTGCGGACTATGAGCCAGTGAAAAAGCCGGGAGGGGAGGAAAAATAACCTTGTCCCATGCGGGGATAGCCTATTCATTGTCATTTTCAGGATTGTCCACCCCATAAGATGCTGAAAGCAGTCAAACTGCAATACCCGAAGGATGGCAGGCCCGTTCCGGCGGCGCGCCGTCCCACCGGGGGATTGGAGGTATCTCTATGACCGAAGCAATGAAAAATGTTGACCCCCGCAAGGTGGACCGGGCGACGCTCCGTGACCGCAGCACCGTCCGCATTGACCCGGACGCCCCCACCGAGGAGCGCATCCGTGCCTGGATCGAACAGCTGGGCAACCCGTATGTCTACCTGGACGGCGGTGTGGTGGTGAAATTGAGCTTTGCGGACAAGGGCGAGACCATCGAGGACCGCATCAACGCCCTTTACCTTGCTGGGGCTTGACATCCTTGTGTGTTTTGGGGACCCGGCGCTATGATTTTCCCAGAGCCGGGCCGGGGCCCCCGCCAAAACCCAGCGAAGCAGTTTTGGTGGGGAGAGGAGGAGCAAGGGAGCGAACGCAGTTTTCGCCGCAGGCGGAAACGGAGTTGAGCGGACTTTGCGACGACGAGACGGGGCTGGCTGACCAAAAAACGAGAGGAGGTTTCCCATGCCCCAAAAGATTTACAGGACCGGCATCTATGCCCGGTTATCCAAAGAGGATGCGGAAGGGATTGAGAGCAACAGCATCCAGAGCCAGCGGGCCATCTGTCTGGCTTACATAGAAAGCCATGAGGACCTTGAGCTGGTGGACACCTATATTGACGATGGGCGGACAGGCAGCAACACGGACCGTCCGGGCTTTCAGAAAATGCTTAAGGATATGCGCTCCGGCCGTATCGACTGCGCCGTGAGCAAGGACCTGAGCAGGTTTTCACGAAACTATATCGATGCCGGAAACTATCTGGAAAAGATTTTCCCGGCGATGGGCATCCGCTATATCGCCATCAACGACAACTACGACAGCATGGCGCCCGGAGCGGGTTCCGACACCATCACCCTGCCCTTCAAGGTGCTGGTGAACGACATCTATTGCCGGGACATCTCCATCAAGATACGCACCAGCCTGGAGGTCAAACGGAAAAAGGGCGAGTATGTAGGCGGCTTTACTCCCTACGGCTACAAAAAAGCCCCGCAGGACAAAAACCGTCTGCTGGTGGACGAGAACGCCGCCGAGGTCGTGACCATGATCTTCGGAATGTTCAAGGACGGGTTCCCCATCCTGAAGATAGCGGGGCGGCTCAACGCCAGCGGCATCCCCACCCCGATGGACTACAAGCGGATGCAGGGCGTCAACTTCCAGACGGCTTTCCGCACCAGGGAGCGGTCGGAATGGGAGTATGTGACCATCAAGCGCATCCTCTCCAACATCGTCTATACCGGGGTACTCGTCCAGGGGAAACGGGGGACGCCCAACCACAAGGTCCGCTCTGTCCGCCCCAAAGAGGAGACGGACTGGATACAGGTGGAGAACGCCCATGAGCCTATCATTTCCTGCACCGACTTCGAGGCGGTGGCGGAGCTGATGCGCCGGGATACCCACTGCGTCTCCGGCAGCGACCGGCACAGTCTCTTTTCCGGGTTCCTGTTCTGCGGGGACTGTCAGGCGTCCATGACCCGCAAGACGCAGAAACGGGGCGATAAGCAGTATATCTATTACAACTGCGGCGGCAACAAGCGCACCCATCAGTGCAGCCCCCACTCGTTCAGCGAGGCAAAGCTGATGGACATCGTGTTCCATGCCATCCATGACCAAATCGAGGTGGTACTGCATCTGGATGAGGTCCTGCGGTTCATCGACACCCTCCCCCAGCGGGACCGCTGGGTGTTCAGCTACGAGGCGCAGATGACCCGGCTGGATGAGGAGATACAGCGGTACAAGAATCTGGAGCTTGGCCTGTACGAGAACTCCGTGGACGGCATCATCAATAAGACCGAGTACACCGACTTCCGGGAGAACTACCGGGGGCAGATCGAGGAAAAGCAGGCGGCGCTCCAGCGGCTGAAACGGGAACAGCAGGACGCCGCCGCGATGGGTAGCCAGAACCGGGCATGGGTGCAGGTTTTCGCACAGCATGAGAATGTGCAGGAGCTTGACCGCCGCCTGCTGGTGGCTCTGGTGGATAAGGTTTTCATCTATGAGGACAAACGGGTGGAGATCGCCTTTCGGTATCGGGATGAGTTCGACAGGGCGTGGGAGATCGCAAAGAATTACGCTGACCGTCCGATTCCGGCGGCGGGTTGAGAGGGATAGGATATGGCACGAAAGAGCAGAAAAGCACAGGTTCAGAATACACCTGTGGCAGAAGTCAAAAAAGAAGCGGCGGCGCTGTCCACCGCCATCTATGCCCGCCTGTCCGTGGAGAACAGCGGCAAGGACGATGACGGGAACTCCCTGCAAAACCAGATCGATGTCTGCCGGGATTACCTGAACGAATGCCCCTGGCTCCGGCTCACGGAGGTATATTCCGACAACGGCAGGACGGGGACTGTGTTCGACCGTCCTGCGTGGAACCGCCTGATGGACGATGTGCGGTCCGGGAAGATACAGTGCATCGTAGTCCGTGACCTCAGCAGATTCGGGCGCGACTATGTGGAGACGGGCAACTACCTGGAAAAGATTTTCCCGGCGCTGGGGACGCGGTTCATCTCCGTCAAGGAGAACTTTGACAGCTTCACCGCCAGCGGCTCCACGGAAACATTGTCGGTGAGCCTCCAGAACCTGGTGAACGCCATCTATTCCAGGGACATATCCAAAAAGGTCTCCACGGCACTCCGGGCGCAGATGGAAACGGGGACCTTTCGGAACCGCAACCTCCCCTACGGCTACCTCTGGAACGAGGATAAGACCGCCTATGTGGTCGATGAAGAAGCCGCTGGGGCCGTCCGCCAGATTTTCAGGTGGAAACTGCAAGGGGTATCGGTCTACACTATTGTGGAACAGCTGAAGGCTAGCGGCGTGGAAAGCCCAGAGCGGCACAAGCGCAGGGTCGGCACACGTACCGGGGACAATATCCAAGGGCAGGGCTGGTGTCCTTCCACCGTCCGGGGCATCCTGCAAAACCGGGCGTATATTGGGGAGATGATCTGCGGGAAGTCTGAAACGGCGCTCTACAAGGGGCTGAAAAAACAGCTTGCCGCAAAAGAGGACTGGATCGTGGTCTTGGATGCACACCCGCCTATTGTCTCCGCCACGGACTTTGAGGCGGTGGAGCGGCAGATGCTGGAGGGCAGCGCACACCGGGAGGCTTCGATGGAGTGGTCGGCGGACATCCGGGCCGGGATGATCGACCTCTTTGCCGGGAAAATCTTCTGCGCCGACTGTGAAAAGCGGATGTACTACAAGCGACAGCACATCCAGTGCAAGGGCGTTGTTTTCCGGGGCGTGTACGATTGCAGTACCCATGTGCGCCGGGGGCATGACACCTGTTTCAGCCACTCCATCCGGCAGGATGTACTCGATAAAAAGGTGTTTCACATCGTCCGTGACCAGCTCCGGGTGGCGCTCGACTATGAAAAGCTGCTGAAAGCCATGCGGGGCAGCGCCGGCGAGGCGAACATCCGGGAGAAGTACAATGCGGCGGTGTCCAGCGTCAAACTGAAACTGAACGCCCTGAAAAAGAAACGGACGGGCCTGTATGAGAACTATGTCGAGGGCATCCTGAACGAAGAGGAATACGCCTTTGCCAAGCAGACCTACGAGGAGCAGTACGAGACCCTGAGCCGCCTGCTGGACGAGGCGGTAGAGCGCCGGGAGCGTTTTCTGGAATCCATCTCCCCGGAGAATAAATGGCTCACCATGATGCGGGGCGTTTCCAGGATGACAGAATTGACGCAGGAGCTGGTGGACGCGATAATCAAGAGGGTGCTGGTCTACAACAAGGACCGCATCGAGGTCGAACTGAACTATAACGATGTGTTTGAAGCCATGTGCCAGTGCGTTGAACAAATGAAAGAGGCGGGCTGAGATGACGGATTACAGGGTTGGCATTTATATCCGGCTCTCCCTAGCGGATGAGGGTGCGGGCCGCCAGTGGCGACCTCAAAGCGCGCAGCGCTTTGAAGCACCGACCGAGGCGGAGCCGAGACCCGGGGGCAGGAAAGCAGAGAGTGACAGCGTGGGCAACCAGCGGGAGCTGATCCATCAGTTCCTGGACCGCCACCCACAGCTGAAAGCCGCTCCCCGGTCCGAGTTTGTGGACGATGGCTACACCGGGACGAATGAGAACCGCCCGCAGTTCTAGGCATTGATGCAGGAGCTTCGCACCGGGGCCATCAATGTGCTGGTCACAAAGGATTTTTCCAGATGCCACCGGGACTACACGCAGATGGGCAACTACCTGGAATGTGTCTTTCCGTTCCTCGGCGTCCGCTATATCTCCATCAATGACGGCTACGACAGCGATGACTACAAGGGCGTGACCTCCGGCATGGATGTGGTACTGCGGAACATCATCTATGAGGCGTACAGCAAGGACCTGTCCATCAAGACCACCACAGCGAAGATCATCATGATGAAACAGGGCAAGTACATAGGCAGTTTTGCTCCCTATGGCTTTCGGTTCCACCCCACGGTCAGGAACAAGCTGGCGATAGACGAGGAATCGGCGGCGGTCGTGCGGCGTATCTTTGATATGACCCTGCAAGGCTGCGGCAGTACGGAGATCGCCCGCCGCCTGAACAGCGAGGGCATCCCCACCCCCGGCGCGTACTTCCGCATGAAAAATCCAGGCAGCAACCGCTTTCGTAAGGCATCTGAAAAGAACGGCTGGACGGCGGCAACGGTGCTGAACATCCTGCACCAGTACGAGTACACCGGGGCATTGGTGGGGCGCAAGCGGTACAAAGCCAGCCTCCATGAAAAGCGCACCATCCCACAGGACAAAGCCGACTGGATCATCTATGAGGGGGCGCATGACGCCATCGTCAGCAAGGTGGACTTTGACCGGGCGCAGGAGGTCATCCGGCAGAGGCCGAGGCGGGCCAGCGGGCCAGCCCAGGAGTACCCGCTGAAAGGGCTTCTCAAATGCGGCAACTGCCACAGGACACTGAGCCGCATCCATAGTTCTGCCGGATATTACTACTACCGATGCACCAAGAGCGAGGCGGATGAGAACAGCGATTGTCCCAAGGGAAAGCTGTTCACCGAGAAAGAAATTGAGGGCATTGTGTTCCGGGCAGTCAAGCAGATGCTGGCGGCGTGCCAGGAGCGCAGGGCGCAGAAGTCCGCCCTGGTGCTGACCCGCAGGGAGCGTATCGCCGCCTGTTTCGCAGAGCTTCAAAAGCTCCAGCAGGAACAGGAGCGGTACAAGCAGGAAAAACTCAGGGCATACGAGAATTTCAGCGGCGGCACACTGACTAAAGACGCCTACCTAAAACAGCGGGCGGAAATAGACAGCAAGCTCTCCGCAGTCAAAAGTGGGCAGGACAGTCAGGAGCAGCTTTTGACCGAATTGGAGCGCATGGCTTTTCAGGACAGCGCACGGGAGGACGATGTGCTCACCACCTATGTCGGAGCAACGGAACTGACGGCGGAGCTGGCGGGGACATTCGTCAAGGAGGTTCTGGTGTCCTCGCCCACGGAGATTGAGATTGTCTGGAAGTTCCGGGATGTGTTTGATACGCAGAGTGTTGACAAGTGATATAAGGGTTCTACTTCAAGATAAAGCGGATGCCGGAGGCGGTCTGAACAAGACTTGTTAGCCGCCTTTGGCATCCGTAAAAAATTTGGTGTTTCATCAACACAAGGAGACCTCTCCCGTCTTGGCAGAAACTATCTTAAAACAGGCGAATTGATAGAGATTGTATTTCCCGAAAACGGAGTGCGCTATATCGCTATCAACGACGGAGTAGACACCGCAAGAGAAGATAACGAGTTTACCCCTCTGCGAAACTGGTTTAACGAGTTTTACGCCCGCGATACTTCAAAGAAAATCCGGGCTGTCAAACAGGCAAAGGCGCAAAAGGGCGAGCGCGTCAACGGTGAAGTGCCCTACGGCTATTTAGCCGACCCGGACGACCGCAATCACCTAATCCCAGACCCGGAAACTGCACACGTTGTAAAACAGATTTTTGCCATGTATGTACGCGGCGACCGCATTTGTGAAATCCAAAATTGGCTACGGGACAACAAGATACTTACTGTTGGCGAACTCCGCTATCGCCGCACAGGAAGCACCCGGCACCCGCGACCACAGTTGGAAGCCTACTACAACTGGCCCGACAAAACGCTTTATGACATACTTTCGCGGAAAGAGTATTTAGGGCATACCATAACGGGCAAAACCCGCAAGGTATCGTATAAGTCAAAAAAGACTATCAAAAACCCGGAGGACAAACAATACTTTTTTCCGAACACACACGAAGCGTTGATTGATGAAGAAACCTTTGAACTTGCACAAAAAAGGATTTCTACGAAGCAACGTCCTACAAAGGTTGACGAGATAGACTTGTTTTCAGGTATTCTATTTTGTGGGGATTGTGGCTATAAGATGTATGCGATTAGGGGCGCGGGAACATTAGAGCGTAAGCACGCCTACACTTGCGGCAACTACCGCAACCGAGCAAGAAATGACTTTGTTTGTACGACGCATTATATCCGCAAGCCCGTTTTGAAAGAGCTTGTCCTTGCAGACTTGCAGCGCGTCATGTCTTATGTGCGGGAGCATGAACAGGAGTTTATATGCACCGCCAACGAGTACAGTGAACAGGCAATGAAAAAAGCCCTTTTGCAGCAGCAAAAGGAGCTTGACAAAGCCGAGAAACGAATTAACGAACTTGATATTCTTTTCCGCAAGCTGTATGAGGATAACGCACTTGGGAAGCTGTCGGACGAAAGATTTGTATTTCTGACTTCCGGCTACGAGGACGAGAAAAAGACTCTGACGCAGCGCATAATGGAATTGCGAAAGGAAATCTCCACCGCCGCCGAGCGCGGCGCGGACGTGAAGAGGTTTATCGCGCTTGTACGCAGATATACGGCGATAGATGAACTGACCTATGAAAACGTCCATGAGTTTATTGACCGTATTCTTGTTCACGAATTGGATAAGGAAACGAACACCCGTAAAATCGAAATCTTTTATAGCTTTGTGGGTAAAGTAGACAGCGGCGAAAAGCCCACAGAAAACACCTGTTATTTCAGACAAATAGGTGCAGACGTAAAAAGTATTGCTATTTAACATAAAAAGCTGAGGTCGATAACACCACTGGGGAAAACGGTAACGCTATCTTACCTCAGCTAAATTGCGCCCTGTGTATCCATCATCCACATAATACTCATACTGAAACATTCCATTTTTCTCTGCAAAGTCCCGAAGCATGATTTTTTGATTGCTGATGCTCATGCTCTCGTTATCACCACCATCATCCAAAGAAATGCGGCAATAGAGAGCTGTGATTTTCTGGTTTTCTTGTTTTTTTCCTGCTCATAGTAAACTCCTTCTATGAACAGGGACACGATAGATATATTATACCATGTCCCTGTTACAAACTCAAATAGTCTTTAAGCCGCTTTCTGTTCTATTTCATGATTTTCCAGCCATTTTTCAAACTCTTCACAGGTCTGGCGCTCAATTACCTGTTCAAAGGCTTCCCGCATGGTTTTGTCCCCGGAAAACTCACGAACCACTACAAACCGGACTTTTTTATTCTGCTTCTTGTTTTTCTCCATAGGCCATCTCCATAGAAAATGCCAGACAAAGGATACTGGCAACGAAGTCCGGCAACAGACCTCAAAAAACCTGTAAACAATCGTCTGGCTTGTAATTCTTACTTTTCAAATTTTCTTATAAAATCTCGTTGCTTTCGTTGCCGGAAACATAGATAGATCATAAAAGCCCTTTATTTACGGTTTTTTTCTGTATCAAAACCTTAGATTTACCAGCAATGAACCCGGCAACCAACTGGCAACCATTCCAGCAACAGACCGTCATTGTCAGGCGATCCATTCCTTCGGAAGTTCCAACTGGCGGCATTCTTCCTCACTCAGTTCCACAAATCCACCTTCGTTGCCGGGCAGTTCGTTGCCGGAAGTGTCCCGTTCCCAGCCCTTTTGTCTGCCATATCCGGCGAACATCCGGGGATTGGAAAAAGGCTTCCAACCGGTCACGACTGTGTTCATGATCTCGTTAATGTAGTGTTCCAGAAAACCCTGTATCTGTCCGGCGTCGGTGTCCTCCGGCATGAAGTCCTTCTGCACCTCCACCAGTTGGTGATGAATCGGTACTTGATCCATCCATAATTGATTTTTGAGTATTTGATTTCTCTATATTTAATTCTGCGGGCTTTTCCGTATCTGGTTTCTCCATATCCGGGTTTCCCGTATCTGTTGAAGCCGTATCCGGCTGGGGCGTATCCGGGTTCTTCGGCTGTGGTTGCTCGTAGATAACATACTCGGTATCACTGATCCGACCCTGTTTGTCCCGCAGCTGATGACGGACAATGTACCCGGCAGCTTCCAGCTCCCGCAGCGCGCCGCCAATAGCGTCCACGCCCTCTTTGCAGATGGCGGCAAGCCCTCTGGTGGTATAGTTCCAGTCCTCCGGTAAGGACAGCATCATGGAAAGCAGCCCCTTGGCTTTCAGGGACAGCTTCCCGTTGCGTAAATGGTGGTTGCTCATTACGGTATAATCTCTGGTTCGTTCAATGCGAAATACGGCCATTGACCTCACTCCTTCCAAATTTCTCAGGGTATGAAAAAAGCCACAATCCTGTAAAAAGAATTGTGGCAGTCAGCTGTTTTGTTCACTTTTTCTGCGCCGGTAGGGGCGCTTGGGAATGGGCGGTTTATCCAACGGGTCATCTCCCTGAGAGAATGGCAGAGTTTGCAGAACACGGTCAATCTTCATAGATTCCATATCATGCTGGGAATGGCAATCCTCCCGGATTGCTTCCCGGATTTCCTTTACAGTACACATTTCAATCCTTTCCTTTCGCAGTAATGATTTGTTTATGAGTGGCGGCGGCGCTTGTCCGGCTTAAAATCGAGGATATTTTTGACCTTTGCATTGATGGAAAAGGTCCAGAGCAGATCGCAAGGATTCTGGAAGAAAAGCAGATTCTGACCGCAAAGGCACTATATGCCAAGCGCAAGAAAAAGCCGATGCCGGAAAAACCATACCACTGGGGCAACCAGTCCATTGTAGGGATTTTGGAACGGCAGGAGTACACCGGCTGTACGCTCAACTTCAAGACCTATTCCAAGTCCTACAAGCTGAAAAAGCGGATTCCTAACAATCCAGAGGATATGTTCTATCTTCCGCCGGACACACAGGAAGCGATTGTATCACAGGCACAGTTTGACAGAGTACAGGAACTAAGAAAGAACAAACGCCGCCCCGCAAAAGCGGAACGGCAGGGATTTTTCTCCGGTCTTCTGTTCTGTGCCGATTGCGGCGGCAAGCTCCACTTTGCCACAAGCAAGAGCTTTGAGGGCAAGCAGGATCACTATGTTTGCAATCACTACAAGAGCAACCGTGGTACTTGTACTGCTCACTATATCCGTGAGGAAACGCTGCGTGACATCGTTCTGGAACACATCCGGGCAGTCAACGAGTATATCCGGGGCGATGTGGACGGTTTTCAAGAGGAATATCTGCAATGCAGAAAAGCCGACCATGAGCAGAGCATCCGTGATGACAAAAAGAAAGTAGAACAGGCGAAAAAGCGTCTTACCTCTCTGGATGTCATTATCTCACGGCTGTATGAGGACTTCGCCCTTGGTGAGATCAGCAAGGACAGATACAAGAAGATGTCCGCTGACTATGAGGAAGAACAAGAACGATTAAAGCTCGAAATTGACGTTATCGAGGAATGGGTGGAGCAACGGGAAGAAATGGATGAGGGCTTGAACGCCTTTATCGCTCTGACACAGAAATATGTGGATGTGATGGAGTTGACTCAGACCATCGTGAACGAGTATATCAAGAAGATTGTTGTCTTTGCCCCGGACAAGTCCAGCGGCAAGCGGCAGCAGAAAGTGAAGATTTACTTCAACTTCGTGGACGATGTGGAAATTCCCGTTATTTCCGAAACAATTACTACAGAAACAACCTATGGACGCAGAAAAACGGCGTGACCTTCACAGTCACACCGTTCTCTGCGGCAAATAGTTACTTGTCACTATTAAGCCTTGATTCTACGGGGCTTTTCCGGTTTGTCGTAATTATACCGTAAGGGCATTCCAGTGCCACCTATCAGCTGATGATCTCCGGCGGCGATGTGAAGGCTGTTCAGGGCACCACCGGACACGCTACGGCAGATATGCTGGTAAACACCTATGCTCATATCCAGCAGTCCTCTCGTGTAGAACTGGGCAGGAAGTTCGAGGAAGGTTTCTATGCCAAACAGGAAAGTCCCAGCCCGCAGGTTGTACCCACCGAAGGCGAACCGACCATCTCTATGACTGCCCTGCTGGAACTTCTGAAAAACGCAAACCCTGAAGTAAAGGCACCGATCCGTCTGGCTCTGCTGACCTGATGCAAAATTTACCACGCATTTCAAAGCAATTCCAGCCCATGCAGAGGATTCCCACGAAAACGCCAACCGTGCAAAAACCGTGCATTGACCGTGCAGACCCCGAATTTTCGGGGTTACATAACGAAAAAGAGCGTCAAATCTTACGATTCAACGCTCTTTTATTGGTGCACCTCCAGGGACTCGAACCCTGGGCCCACTGATTAAGAGAAACCAACGTGCAACAATCGTCAATTTCCAGAATTACGCAAATTCATCATTTTTATCGTTTCACCGTAAATTTGCGTTTCGCATCTGCTGCATCCTTTGCACCTGTTATCCTCTCTCGCATCCGTTATCCAGCCGTTCCGGTGTGCAAAAAGTGTGCAAAAATGTGCAGAGCCAAAATCCGCCCCTTAAAACAGGGATCGGATTTTTATGCAAAGCCGGGAAAATGGGCTGGTTTGGCTCGAAAATGGCATCCGCAATTTCACCTGTTTAGACCGAGCATCAAATGTACATCAACAACTACGATTCATGGCAGGGATTTGGACAATCGAATAGACACTACCTTATATAGAAAGAGGTTTTCTTATGAACAAACTGCTTTCCTGCCGCTACAACATGGACACCAACCGGGTGGAAGCCCGGTTCGAGGATAGCATCCCCCTTGCCATTAACTGCATCACCGTAGAGGATGTGACCCGGGAGCTGGAAAAGCGCCACGTCATCGACCACAAGGTCAAGCAGGAAAGGATGCAGTGAGAAGCCCATGGCAGATTACAGAAAGTCCAGCGTACATTGCCACTCTACTTTGTGTGACGGCAAAACTCCCTGCAGGAGATGGCGGGTGCCGCCTGTGCGCAGGGGCTGACCACCCTTGGTTTCAGCGGCCACAGCTACACAAAGCCCGACCCGGAATACTGCATGACCCCCGGCCGCACCGCGTAGTACCGCGCCACCATTGCCAAGCTGAAAAACGAGTACCGAGGCAAGGTGGATATCCTGTGCGGCATCGAGTGGGACCTGCCGAGCGAGGGCACGCCCAAGGGCTTTGATTACTGGATCGGCAGTGCACACCACCTGTACGGCAAGAACACCGGGAAATATTACGAGATCAATTTCCGCCCCGAGGATCTGCAGGACTGCATCAACAGCGATTTTGACGGCGACCCGCTGGCAGCGGTGGAGGCCTATTTTGCCGAGGTGGAGAAGATCGCCGCCAACAAGCCGGACATTCTGGGTCACATCGACCTTGTCAAAAAGCTGAACGCAGACGGCAGCTTTTTTGATGAGGAGTCCCCCCGCTACAAAGCAGCGGCACTCAGGGCGCTGCAAGCTGCCCGGGAGAACGACTGCATCTTGGAAGTGAACACCGGCGGCGTATACCGGGGCTACCGCAAGGATTTCCACCCCGGCGCATGGCTGCTGGGCGAGTGGAACAAGCTGGGCGGCAGGGTGATCATCACCGCCGACGCCCACGACACCGCCGCGCTGACCTTCAGCTTTGACGAAGCCGCCGCCATCAAGGCTGCCGGCTTTACCGCCCTGACCGTGCTGACCGTCAACGGGTTTGAAGAGCAGGAGTTATAAAACGGACCCTCTCAGTCACGCCGTCAGGCGTGACTGAGAGGGTTTTTACTGTACTTTTACCATGCGGAAGGTCTTCCCGCGCTTAATGCAGTCCAGCAGCAGGTCGTATTCTGCGGGCACTTCGCCGATGACGTTTACCTTTTCGTCTGCGGGCAGGTCGGCGCGCACAAGCTGGATCTCGCCGGAATAGCGTCCGTAGCCGATGTTATCCATGGTCACGCAACGGCGGCGGCGCTCCACGCAATTATCCGGCTGCACGGTGCTGCCAAAGCAGGAGTAGAGCCGGGATTCCTGATACCGCACAAGCCCTTTGGGCGAGTCCGGGCGGCAGGTAAAGGTGCGGTCGTACAGCGTCTCGTAGCCGGGGCGCAGGGCGACCGGCAGGCAGAGCTCGCCGGTGGTGCAGAAGTGCCGGATGTACTCCTGCTCCCGCGCGCTGACCTCCGGATCTCCCGCAAAAATACCGTCCAGCCCGTAGTTCACAGCCAAATCCGCAAAGGCCGCCGAGGGGGCGGCGGTGCGGTGGGCTTCCAGCGTGGGCAGCCCCTTGTACAGCGGGCCGCGCAACAGAGCGTCGCCGGGGATAAAGCCGTACACCTGCAAGCCCTCTGCCTGCAATGCGGCGGTGCTCTCGTGCAGGAATTCCGGGTCAAGGCCGGTCTCCGGGCGGGGATAGAAGTTGTGCATGGCGATGACCGTGCCGCCGCCCGCGGCCAGCTGCCGCGCCACCTCCGGAGTGGTGGTGGAAGCGTTGACGGCAACGGGCAGCTGCTGCGCAAGGGCGCGCATCTCCTCCAGCGAGAAGCCGTAGTCCAGCCGCAGACCCCACAGGTGCAGCCGCTTTGCCAGCGCAGTCAGGTCGGCACAGCCGAACTGCCGGATGGTCTTTTCCGACACGTCTGCCAGAATGCGCCAGCCCTGCGCCGCCAGAAAGTCGCACATCTCCTGCACGCGGGCGCAGTAAGCGGCATCAAATTCTTCGCTGATATGCAGTGAGATAAAAACAGGCGCGCCGCCTGCCGCAAAAGCGGAAAGCGACGCACGCTGTTCCTCAAACTGCGTCAGATACACTGACCGTCCGAGTGTTTTAAGCATTGGCAACGTCCTCAACAGAGACCATTGCGTTGGTCACGATAAAGCCCATGATGTAGCAGATGACCAGACCCACTGCGTAGCAGCCAACGGAAGCAGCCACACCGTGAGGGCCGGCGGTCATGACGAACAGAGCCAGCAGACCGGAGGGACCCCAAGCAGTAGCAGCCACCTGCATGGCCATGACGAAGGCACCGCCGAAGCCGGCACCCAGACCGGCGCTGATGAAGGGCTTGCCCATGGGCAGGGTGACACCGTAGATCAGCGGCTCGCCGATGCCCAGCAGACCTGCGGGCAGTGCGCCGGTGATAACGTTCTTCAGGCGGGTGTTGCCGCACTTCTTAGCCTTGAAGTAGATAGCGACAGCCGCGCCAACCTGACCTGCACCGGCCATAGCCAGAGCGGGGTACAGGGTAACGTAGCCAAAGCTCTCCAGCTGCACGGAGTACAGAGCAACCAGACCGTGGTGCATACCCATAGCGACCATGGGCAGGAACAGAGCGGTGGAAACATAACCGGCAATGATGCGCACGATCAGGATATCGCTCATGCACAGCTTTTCAACCACCCAGCACAGCGCGGTGGAAACATAGCCAGTAGCGGGCATGATGACCAGGATATAGGGCACGAGGCACAGGATCATGGTGATCAGCGGGGTGAACACGATGTCCAGAGATTCGGGCATCCACTTGCGCACCCAGCGCTCGATCTTGACAAGGCACCATGCGCCCAGCACAACGGCCAGCACGCCGCCGCGGCCTGCACGCAGGATGGAATCCAGCGGCACAGCCTCGTTGAAGAGACCCAGAATGGAAGAGATCTTGTTGATGCCGTCCAGACCGGTGATCATGCCCAGCATACCGCCCAGAATGGGGGTGCCGCCGAACTTTTCGGCTGCGCGGTAGCCGACCCATGCGGTCAGGTAGCCAAGGAAGCAGGTGTTCATCAGGCCCAGCAGGGTGCTGATGAGTGCCAGTGCGGGGATGTCGGCGTAGTTCGGCACCACCTGACCGATCAGGGAGTTGATGCCGGCGCACAGACCGGAAGCCACAACGCCCGGAATCAGGGGGATAAAGATATCGCCGAAGGTCTTGAACAGCTCCTTGACCTTGCTCTGCTTCTGTCCGGCCTTGACTGCGGCCTTGTTGGTCTGCCAGTCGTTGGCAGTGGAAGCGGCGGCGTCTGCCGGGATGCCCATGTCTCGGCAGATATCTGCGCACTTGCGGCACTTGCCGGGGCCGACCACGATCTCCACATAGCCGGTACGGTCATGCACGATGCCCATCACGCCCTCGATGGCCTTCAGGCCATCATCGTCGATCTTGGCGTCATCTTTAACGCGCACCCGCAGGCGAGTCATGCAGTTGGTTGCGGTGAGAACGTTGCTCTTTCCGCCGACCTTCTCCAGCGCCGCGCGGACCAGTTCTTCATTCGTCATAAGTGGGTCCTCCTTTAAAACAGGTGTATATCCGATGCGGCCTTTGCCGCTAAGGAACTTGGGTGGAATAGCGTGCCTTACAGCACTTCCAGCCGGATGGCCTCCCGCACATGGCCGCGTGCCCGTTCCAGCCGCCGGGCGGCTTCCTGTGCATCGCAATCTGCCAGCAGCATGGTGATGGCGGTCTTTACGCTGCCGCCCGCTGCATCAATGGCGGCGCGTGCTTTCTCCCGCTCCACGCCGGTGGCGTCGATGACGATATTCTCGGCGCGGGTGTGCAGCTTTTCGTTGGTCTGCTGCACGTCCACCATCAGGTTCTGGTACGCCTTGCCGGTGCGCACCATGGAGCCGGTGGAGATCATGTTCAAGATCAGTTTCTGTGCCGTGCCGGACTTGAGCCGGGTGGAGCCGGTCAGCACCTCAGGGCCGCAATTCACCTCGATGGCAAGCTCTGCGGCCTTGCCGATGGCGCTGCCGATATTGCAGGCAATGGCGGCGGTGTGGCAGCCTACGCTTTTGGCGTAGTCCAGACCGCCCAGCACATAGGGCGTGCAGCCGGAGGCGGCAATGCCCACCACAAGATCGTTTGCGGTCAGGTCGTGGGCTTTCAGATCTTCAACAGCCAGCTCCCGGCTGTCCTCTGCGCCCTCCACGGCCTCGATAAAGGCTTTTTCGCCGCCGGCGATCAGCCCTACCACCATCTCCTTCGGCACACCGAAGGTGGGCGGGCACTCGGCGGCGTCCAGCACGCCTAAGCGGCCGGAGGTACCGGCGCCCATATAGAACAGCCGTCCGCCTTTTTCAAAGGACTCTGCCGCCCAAATGACCGCCTGCGCGATCTGCGGCAGGCACTTGGCAATGGCCAGCGGTACCCGGGCGTCCTCCTCGTTCATGACTGTCACGATCTCCAGCGGGGACATCTGGTCCAGCTGCATCGTGCGCGGGTTGCGGGTCTCGGTGGTCATCCCACTCAGATTCAAACCCATTTCCTGCACCTCCATTTTCCGCCACACCCCTTGCGGCGTGATTGTGACCAAAGTATAAACTTTTTCAAACAAAATATCCACAAAAAGACTATTTTGTGGTACAATGTTTTATGCAAGCATTGTTTTTGAAATTTTTGCGTTTAAGTGCGACTTTTTTGTGCAGCTTGTTCAATCCATCCTGAAATACAACAGAGGTAATCTATATGCAGAACGTTCTTTTACGCCTGCGGGAGGTGCAGCCCTCCCTCAGCAGCACCGAGCGGCAGATTGCGCAGTTTATTCTGGACAACCCGGACGAGACCACCACCCTTACCATTCGGGAGCTGGCGCAGCGCTCCTTTTCCTCCCCTTCCAGCGTGGTGCGCATCTGCCGGGTGATTGGCTTTCAGGGCTACAAGGAGCTGCGCCACGCCCTGACGCTGGAGCTTGCCACCCTTGGCGAGAACGGCAGCCACCGGGAAAAGGACATCACCCCACAGGACAGCCTGCAGGAGATCGTGGAGAAGGTGACTCACAAGAACATCCAGAGCCTGCTGGACACCCAGCGGCTGCTGCTGCTGGACGAGCTGGAGCAGTGCGTAGAGCTGATCGCCAACGCCCGCACGGTGCTGTTGTTCGGCATCGGCTCTTCGCTGTGCGTGGCAAAGGACACCTACCTGAAATTTCTGCGGCTGGACAAACCCTGCGTGGTCAACGAGGACTCCCACTCGCAGCTTTTGCAGGCGCGCAACGCCACCGCGCAGGATGTGGGCATCGTGTTCTCCTACTCCGGGCAGACCATGGAGATGATCCAGTGCATCAAAGAAATGAAGGCGGGCGGCGCACCGGTGATCGCGGTGACTCGTTACTACCCCTCCGAGGTGGCGCAGCTGGCCGACCATGTGCTGTATGTGGCCGCCAACGAGAGCCTGTTCCGCAACGGCGCCATGTCCTCCCGCCTTTCCCAGCTGAACGTGATGGATATCCTGTACACCGCCTACGCCAGCCGCAACCACGAGGACACCATGCGCCGCCTGACCAAGACCCATATCTATAAGCCCGGCGACCCGGAGATGCTGACCCAACCGTAAAACGAAAGCCGCCCCGCAGGGTACAAAAAAGGCGCTTAGCGATCTTCTCGCTAAGCGCCTTTGCTTCCGTTAACGAAAGTATAGCGTTTTTTGCCGTTTCTTTCAATCTGAAAAGTGCAGCAACTTTTTCGTCGGGCAATTTTGTAAAGTGTCGCAATGTTTTGCTTTGTTTTTTGTCAACTTTGCCGTGTCGGCTTTCCTGCCCTGCAAAAAATCAAGCGTGCAAACGGTGTGCAGAAAGTGTGCAGCCGCTTTCCTACATAGAAAAAAAAAAACCGTCAAATCTTACGATTTGACGTTCAATATCTGGTGCACCTCCAGGGACTCGAACCCTGGGCCCACTGATTAAGAGAGCAAGCCGCCGGTTCGCCTCAATTCATGGAAGTTTCGAGTTATCGTAATTTTTAATCAAAACAACGTGATTTTTCACCCGGTAATTTCTGCATCCTTTGTCGGATTTTGCACCGAGAAGTACCCTCTGCACGGTTTGAAACCGTGCAAAATCCGTGCAGAAACCGTGCACTTACTCTCCGACAAATAAAATCACCCTCTTCCCCACCGGCTTGACGGCATTGATTTGAGTGGCCAATCATCAAAATCAAGTCATGGAGCATACGATTATGAACAAACTACTTTCCTGCCACTTCAATATAGATACCAACCGGGTGGAAGCCCGGTTCGAGGGTGGCACCACCGTTGCCATCGGCTGCACCGCCATTGAGGACGAGTACGGCAACACCCCGGCACAGCGGGCAGAACTGGACTGGCTGCTGTACAATAGGCCGCTCGGGTATGTGCACAGATGGTTCTGGGTGGGATGATGGAACACTATCTTGCCCTTGGCTGCGAGCACGGTAAACTGGAAGATTGACCCCATCTGATGATACGACTATGCCCCGACTGTTTTCTGTCCTGTACAGAAAGCAATCGGGGCATTTTGTTTTTATTCTTCCGTTCCGGGTAAAGTTCCGCTTTTGTACGCCAATCCCCATGTTTCCATGGACTTGATGATGGGCTGCATGGATTCCCCCAGCGGGCTGAGGGCGTACTCCACACGAGGCGGCACCTCTGGGAAAACAGTGTGCATCCCACAAGGCCGTCCGTTTCCATAGAACGCAGGCTGTCGGTCAGCACCTTCTGGCTGATGCCATCCAAATCTTTGCGCAGTTCATTGAACCGCCACGGACGCACCAGCAGATTGCGCATGATGAGCAGTTTCCACTTACTGCCGATGAGCGAAACAGTGGTTGCCACCGGGCAGGCGGGCATTTCTTCCTTAGTACGCATAAGGACACCTCCAAAGGTTTCAAAATGAATGTTACATTCGGTAAGGACTGGATGGCACTCGCCGCCGGAAACGAAGCGGATGGCTGCAATGCCATGACCATTGCATGGGGTCACTTCGGTTCTCTGTGGGAGCGTGGCAGTCACCGAAACTGTCTGCCTGCTGCAATCTGCTATGTGCGCCCAAGCCGCTATACCAAAGAATTTCTGGACAAAGAAAAACGGTTCACCCTGTGTACCTTTGCCCCGGAGCAGAAAAAAGCACTCGGAGTGTTGGGAAGCTGTTCCGGTCGGGATGGTGACAAGATTACCGCAGCCGGTCTGACACCGGTGTTCACCGATGGTACGGTTGCTTTTGCTGAAGCAAAGATGGTGTATGTCTGCCGCAAACTCTACCATGCACCGCTGCTGGAATCCGGTTTTGTGGATAAGGGACTGATTGACTTCAACTACCCACAACGGGACTTCCATGAAATGTATGTAGGAGAGATTATAAAAGTTTTCATCAACGATTTTGAGCCGCATAACGGCTGAAAATAAAGCAAAGAGAAAGGACCACTACCATGAAAAAGCTCACCAAGACCGCCGCACTCACCCTGACACTGGCACTTGCCGCAGGCAGTTGCACTTCCGCTTTTGCCGCCGGTCACACTGTCAAAAAAGGCGATAACCTGTACAAAATCACCAAGACCCAGTTGGGTAATGGCGAACGCTGGAACGAAATCTATCAGGCCAACCGCTCCACAATCAAGAATCCGAACCTTATCTATGCGGGTCAGGCATTGAACCTGCCGGATGCTCCAACTACCGGCACCGTCCGGCTGGATTCCGGCGGTGTAACCGTTTACCACTACGGCGATGTGAACCTGCACGTCTATAACAGCGAGGATGCACTGGGCGATGTTGCCTATATCGTAGAAGGCAAGGACGCACTGGTCGGCATCGAGCTGCCATCCTTCACCGCCGGTCTGGATGCGTGGAAGGGCTATGTACAGAGCCTTGGCAAGCCGATGAACGACATCTTCCTTGATGCTCATGTTACCGGTGTAAGCTATGTTTCCGGTATGAGCATCTACGGCACGCAGGCTGCAAAAGATGCCATTGCATCCGGCTCCACCCTTGCCACTACGGATGGCCTGTATCAGACTTTCGGCAGTGATTTCCACGGCGGCAACGATATGGCACAGGTCAACACTGTCGTTTCTGGTAAGGTGACGGTGGGCGGTATTGAGTTCAACATCCTCGACCACGGCGATACTTACGACTTGGAAATCCCTGCCATCAATGTGGTCTATCCCCATATGCTGGGTAAGACGACCCACTCCATCATGCCCACTGTTGCCGCTATGGATGCCATGTTGGACACCCTGCACGACTATCAGAACAAGGGCTACGCCATGGTGCTGTCCGGCCACTCTACCCCGGAAGGACAGGATGCCGTGGCTGAGAAGATTGCCTATGTGCAGAAAGCCAAGGAGTTTGCCGCAAGCTGCACCAGTGCAGAGGACTTTACTGCAGCGATGAAGGCCACATTCCCGAACTATGCCGGTGACAATTATCTGGAGATGACTGCCGGGTATCTGTTCCAGTAAAAGCAGCATACTCCGTTGTTGAATTTTCTTGTCAAGAGGGCTGGCACCGTCCAGCTCTCTCTTTTTTTGCTAAAGTTTCCCTCGCTTTTTCTTGCACTCTGCCGAAATCAGCGTATTCTCAAAACTTTTTGTTGACACAGCTCGATTTTTGTGGTAATCTATCCCAATAATTGAATATAACATATTTTTACATATTCGTTCAGGCCCTGCGGGGCTGAACATCTTGGCTTTCAGCCGTTACATAACCGACTAGCATGACCTTCCAGAAAAAGTGAAGGCAGGGCTGGTCTGTTTTGTGACGGCTTTTTTGTTGCCGTTTTGCCCGATGCACCTTGAAAACCGCATGACCGTCTGCATGGGATATCCGGCGATGACCCCCAAGTGGGAGAGCCGGAAAACGCCGCCGGAAGGGGGCAGGAAGTCCATGTAGGGAGAACGGCTAAACGTTGATTCCTCAGTTACCAGAAAATAATGTGGTCAAATTGACCACATTGTTTTTCCGTAACACTAATGAAAGGAGGGGTATCTCCATGTATATGACAAACGAAGAATGGGAGCAGAACAATCAGGATTATTTGAAAGAATCGTATGAGGAAACGGGTTTTACCACCGGAGGATACGCTATCCGCAAACTCATCTGCGGCGGCTGCGGTCGGGTGTTCTACACCACAATCTACACCAAGAAATACTGTCATAGCTACTGGTGCGGCAATCAGGCCAACAATCGGCGGCAGCGGGAATACCGCCAAATGCGCCGTCAAGATTTAGTCTGCCAGTGCTGCGGCGAGAAATTCACGCCCAAACGTGCAGATGCCCGCTATTGCAGCAACGCCTGTCGGCAAAAAGACTATCGAAAACGTGTTACAGATGCTGCAAGTGCTCAAAATGAGCACTTGGATAAGTGTAACGTATCCACCAAATAAAGTTCTCTCCCCTTCATGGATGAGAGATACCGGAAGTTCATCAACCTGTTACAGTTATTCAAGTGGTCAAATTGACCACTTGAATAACTGTAACGCAACCGAAAGGACAGTATGCCTATGGGAAAAAGTTCTCCTCGTAATCCGCTGTGGCCGGACTGGTTTGACGGCGAAAAAATCGACGAAGTGACGTTCTGTCACGAACTTATCCGCAATCACCCTATGAAGTGCATCGAGAACCGCTTCTTTACCCCGGACGGCCCGGTGGAAGATGAAGCCGAGCTGAAGCAGCTCATCCTGAAAGAGATTCAGGCATTTATCATTCATGGGCTTTCCAAGAGGGTGGCCAATCTGCTGGAAAGTCTGCGTATCATTGCTTATTCAGCTCCGCTGGACATTGAGGTGGATTGCATCCACCTCAAAAATGGCATCTACCACCTTGCAGACGGTACGTTTCAGGAAAGCCGCCTGTTCTGCCGAAACCGCCTGCCTGTGGCCTATAACCCGAAAGCTGCCAAGCCAGAACGCTGGCTGGCCTTTCTGAATGAGTTGCTGGAGCCAGAGGACATTCCTACCTTGCAGGAATACCTCGGCTACTGCCTTATCCCATGCACCAAAGGGCAGAAGATGATGTTCCTGCTCGGCAAAGGCGGTGAAGGCAAATCCCGCATCGGTCTGGTGCTGAAGAACTTGATGGGTGATGCGGTCAGCAATGGCAGCATCCAGAAAGTTGAAACCAGCCGCTTTGCTCGTGCCGACCTTGAGAATCGACTGCTCATGGTAGATGATGATCTGAACATGAACGCCCTGCCCAAGACCAACTATATCAAATCCATCGTGACCGCAGAAGCCAAGATGGACGTAGAGCGCAAGGGCATCCAGAGTTACCAGAGCGACGTCTACGCCCGGTTTCTCTGCTTTGGCAATGGTGCGCTGACCGCCTTGTACGACCATTCGGACGGCTTCTGGCGGCGGCAGCTCGTCCTGACCACCAAAGACCGCCCTACCAACCGGGAAGATGACCCATTCCTTGTAGAAGCCCTGTCCGCAGAATTGGAGGGCATCCTACTGTGGTGTCTGGAGGGCTTACAGCGATTGCTACGGAACAGCTACAAGTTCACAGTCAACTCCAAAGCTGCCGCCAATCTGGAGACCATCAAACGGAGCAGCAACAATGTCCTCGACTTTCTGGACTCGGAGAGCTACTTTCGCTATACGGCAGATTTCTCCATCAGTTCCAAAGACCTCTACGAGATCTACAAGCTGTGGTGTGAGGATAATGCCTGTCACCCAGTATCGACAGCACGGCTTAGTTCAGAGGTCAGCCAGAACGCTGTCCGGCTGAATCTCGAACCAACCAACAACATTTATCTGCCCGGTGGCCGCAGGGTACGCGGATTCATGGGTATCGAAGCCCTTGTCCACCCGGCAGCATAAAATGATTTTTCGCAAAATAATGCCGTACGGTCTGTACATACTGTACGCCGTACGGTAAAGTTTTGCAATCTTTCGATTCATCGTTATGTTTTATTTTCTGCGTACAGCGTACACCTCGTACGGCACTTTTTCTCCGTACGCAATTTTTTCGCCGCATACGGAACTGACACCGTTCCCACGGTAGGAATGGTGTCGTAACTCTCCCGCAGGAGACGTTCCCCCCCGAGGAGTAGATTCCCCCGCATTGCGGGGGAAATGTCGCAAAGCGACAAAGGGGGAGCCGGTCCGGCAGGACCCCACTACACTTTGCAGACCGCAGGGATGAAAGTGTCATAGTGAGTTATTACACTTCCGCAGAAGTGCATCTCTGTTCCCCGTCACCTCCCGATGAACCTTGAAAGGAGGGATGTCCTCTGGCAAGAAACGATGGCATCGACCGCACAAGCGTCCGGAATCTCGCCGTTTCGGACAAGGCCGTTGGTAACACTCAGCAGCACAATGAGCGTGAAAAGGACAGCTATCGGAACCCCGACATTATCCCCCAGCGCGTTGCATGGAACGTCCATTTCAAGAAGCCTGCCGCCAGTTATACCGACCTGTTCGCCCAGATGGAGGCCAACGGCACGATCTCCACCTGTGGTTTGAAGCCGGATGCCACCCACTACTGTGAGCTGATTTTTGATGTCAACTCTGCCTATTTCGACAACCACGGCGGCTACGAGTTCGCTAAGCAGTTCTACGCAGATGCCTATAAAGCCGCTGTCCAGATCGTGGGCGGTGAGCAGTATATCCTCTCTGCCGTCATGCACGCTGATGAGATCAACCGTGCCATGACCGAAGCACTAGGCCGGGAGGTCTACCACTACCACCTCCATGTGGTCTATGTTCCTGTGGTAGAAAAGCAGATCCTCTGGTCAAAACGCTGCAAGGACAAGGCTTTGATTGGCACAGTCAAGGAAACTGTCATGCAGGTCAGCCGGAGCAAGAAGTGGGCATCCAAGCCCCTGCTGGACGAATCAGGAAAGCCCGTCCTGCAAAAGAACGGCAAGCCAGTCCTGAAGAAGTCGTACAGTGTCCTGCAAGACGATTTCCTCGACTACATGCACAACGCCGGATACACGGATGTGGAGCGCGGCGAGCGTGGCAGCACCGAAGAACACCTGACCGTCACCCAGTTCAAAGTCCAGCGGGAACAGGAACGGCTGGACAGCTTGACCGCTCAGATCGACCAGAAAGAGCAGCATCTCACCCAGACCAGCAAGACACTTTCTAAAAAGGAGAAGGAACTCGCCGCTGTTCAGAAGAAAGCCGCTGTCACAAAAGATGCTCTCATCCACGCACAGGATGTGGAATCCTTGGGCAAGCGTACCCTGCTGGGTAATTATTCCCTGACCGAAGATGAATTTTCCTCCCTGAAAAAGCAGGCAGCACACGGCTATGTCGTAGATGTTGAGAACATCCAACTGAAACAGCAGTTGGATGCTGCCAAACGGGATTGTGCCGAATGGCAAGCTCGTTACCGTGACCTGCGGAATGATGTCCAGCCCTATCTGGACGCTTTGCGCCACGCCCCGGAGCGTGTGCGCAATTTTTTTGAAATTCTTCTCTCCCAGAAACCGGAGCGCACAGCGAGTATCCCCAAAGACCGCCATCACGAGCAGAACTCTGAGCTTTAACAAACCAGATGTAAAAAAGGAGACTTGCCTATGACAAAAAACCGCACTACCACTATCCCCAGCGAAACCACCTCTGTAAAATCCGAAAATTATACGAAGAACATCTTGCAAACGGACTCGAACCCGGTTACAATGAAAGCGTCCAAATCCCCTGCCACAGAATCTTCTGACCAGACCAAAGCAGCCAAGCACGAACCCCTTGTTTACCGGGTGGAGGAGATTGCCCAGCTTTTGGCGATCTCCAACCGCGCTGCGTACAACCTGTGCAACACTACGAAGGACTTCAAGGTAATGCGCATTGGCACCAGCATCCGGGTGAGCAAGCAGAGCTTCGATGATTGGTTCGCTGCGGTCTGAGGGAGGGAATATCTATGGCATCTATTATGAAGCGCGGAGATTCTTACTCCGTCCGTTACAAGTACAAAGACCATTCCGGCAAGCCTTGCGAGGGATGGGAAAGTTTCAAGACCAGGAAGGAGGCGCAGGAGCGAAAGATCACGGTCGAGAAAGAACTGCTGGACGGCACATTCCTTGTCCCCGACCCATGACGGTGGAGGAAATGCTGTACAAGTGGATCCCGATCCAGTCCACCAAACACAAGTGGTCACCCAAGACCTACACCCAGTCCGTAGCGATGGTGCAGAACCTTATCGTGCCCTATATCGGCAATCGCAAGGTGCAGGAGCTGCGCACCTATGACATCGAGAAGTTCTATGCCACCCTTTCCAAGACCCCCTGCGGGCAGTATGTGCACGGTGTGAAGCAAAAGCTTTCCGAGAAACAGAAGAAGCGGCTGCTGTCCAGCACCTCTATCCACGAGGTCCACACGCTGCTGAAAACTGCATTCTCCTATGCGGTGGAGTGGGACCTCATCCACAAGATTCCCCTGCCCCGTGATGCCCCCAAGGTCAACATCGAGGAACGTACCATCTGGGACGAGAAAACCATGCTGGCAGCGTTGCAGACCATCGAGAACCCTGCCCTGCATCTGGCGGTGCACATGAGCATGATCCTTTCGCTGCGTGAGGGCGAAATTCTCGGCTTACAGCCGAGTGATTTGGATTTTGATGCCGCCGATGGTCGTGGTACCATCTCAGTCAGCAAGACCATGCAGCGAGCCAACAAGGACGCTCTGGAAAAGCTCGATCCCAATCAGGTCTACTACACCTTCCCGGACAGGCGTGAGGGCAGCAAGTCATCCCTCATCCTGAAAAAGCCCAAGACCAAGAAGTCCAACCGCATCCTGTATATGACCAAACCTCTGAAAGCGGAGCTTCTGGCATGGCTTGAAAAGCTCAAGCAGGACGAGCAGAACGCCCCGGAAAAGTACAGCAATTGCGGGCAGCTGTTCCGGCTCCCGGATGGTCTGCCCATCGCGCCGGAGCTGCTGACAAAGTGGTACCGCCTGTGGAGAGCCGAGCACCCGGAGTTTGAACAGATCGTGTTCCACGGCCTGCGGCACTCCAGTGCCACCTACCAGCTCTTGCAGTCGGACGGTGACTTCAAGTCGGTGCAGGGCAACACAGGTCATGCAACGGCATCTGTCCTGATGGACACCTACGCTCACACGCAGGACAAGCCCCGGCTGGAGCTGACCGAGAAGATCGAGGCAAACTTCTATTCCCAAGACCTGACCCCGGCAGCACCCCCACCCCGGCAAAACGAAAAGCCGGCGGCAACAAAAATCTCCGGTAAGGAGATTCTTGAAGCCATCCGGCTGATGGATGCAGACGAACGCAGAGAATTGACGAGAGCCTTGTTCGCCTAAAATTTCTTCTTTTTATGCAAAGGAAAGCAGGCTGTGCAAACCTTGCGCAGAAAAGCCCCTGATTCGGGCAAATGTGCAAACGGTGTGCAGAAAGTGTGCAGCCGCTTTCCTACATAGAAAAAAAAAAACCGTCAAATCTTACGATTTGACGTTCAATATCTGGTGCACCTCCAGGGACTCGAACCCTGGGCCCACTGATTAAGAGAGCAAGCCGCCGGTTCGTCTCAATTTATGGAAGTTTCGAGTCATCGTTATTTTTAATCAAAGCAATGTGATTTTTTACCCGGTAATTTCTGCACCCTTTGTCCGATTTTGCAACGATTTGCACCCTTTGCACGTTTTGAAACCGTGCAAAAACCGTGCAGAAACCGTGTACTTACTCCCGGACAAACTAAAAACCACTTCATCCGACAACGACTTGACGGCATTGGTTTGGGTGGCCATTCTCTTATTTTTAGTACTTGCTGCATCACAAGCCGATTGGAAAGCATCTGACCTCATTCTCAGTATAACCCGTCGTTTTGTGTTAGAAAAAAGCAACACAGCACGATATGGTCTGTATGGCCTTGTAGTGGTATCCTTTTGCCAACAAGAAAACAACATAAAACGAAAGGAAAAACAAATGATGAAACGTATCTTTACCCTGATTGCCTCTATTGTTCTGGCCACCAGTCTACTGGCTGTCCCCTGCTTTGCCGCTGAGCCTGAAGACTTGCCCACGCCGCAGCCTGGTGTGACCGAAACGGAACAACCTGACGGTTCTGATCAGCCTGAGAATCCGGACAGACCTTCTATCCAGCCATGTGATGCTATGCCAGGAGATGGCTACTTAGCTTAAAGTAAGATCCAGATATTCTTTAGCTTCTTTTTTAACTATTTCCAATCCAACCTGATATCCAATAACTTTGCAGAGATAATACGATTGATAGTACAATTCTTTGCTGATTTCGTCATCGCCCATAAAATGTCGGCATTCCGCTTCAATTTCCAGACATCGGGGCAATTCTTGGTAATGTCCATATTGAATACAGGCTTCTCGTCCTTCTTTAGCGAGTGCAGCTCCTTCCTCATAGCGACCGCACAAATCCAGTACCCGAGCATAATTATAAAGAACCAAAGGCAACACCCCGATAGATGTTATGGTTTCCTTAAAATGCTTACGCACATACTTAAGCAGCTGATAGTAGATTTCAGCTGCTTTTTTATTTTGGCCAGCATCAGAAGAGTAAGCAAGCCCAATCTGATTGATAATTGTGATTTCATCTTTTGTATAAAGGAAACTTTCTATACTCTCCAGGTCAAAGCGTGGCACGGTCAGCCGGATTGCCTGCATTAGCAGATCGATTTGTTCCAGCGGCGTGTAGCGTCCATCCAAGCGTCCCAGAAGTACCCTTGAACACAGGGCAAATTGCTGCGAAATTTGATCATCCGGATCTGCCAGCTTTTCAAATTGTGCGAGCTTCTCAAATCCCTCCGGCACCTTTTCGGTCACATTGCAGGCAACAATTTCTTTCTTAAGAGCTTCCATCTCCAGTTCATTTTTACTCAGCAGAGCAAAATAGCGGTCATCCGGCAGGCCCAGACGCTGCAAAAGGGCATTGATCCGGTTGCGGCTGGGGGTCTGTTTCCCATTTTCCAGCCGGGAAAGAGTCATAGGCTCACAGATTCCATCGCAAAGCTGCTCCTGGGTCAAACCCAGATCCAGCCGCCGCTGCTTGACGTACTCGCCAAGAAAGACATTCTTCATCCCTAAACCCTCCTATAGAAGTAATATCTCTATTATTATAAAGGATGGCACAGCGGATTTCCAGTGAACGGTTCAACTTTTACTGAAAACTTATCGTTTTGTGTTATTTTCAAGTAACTCGGCACGATATGTTGCCGGTCGGCAGGATGTGCTACAATACAGTCACAGCAAGGGATACGAACAAACGAAAGCTCCCAAGCTGAATAAAACCAAAAAGAAAGGAGAAACAAATCATGGAAGTCCTCGCTGAGAAGAAGCCCATTGAAGAACAGGTTGATTGCAATATCGACATTAATATCTTCTGCTAACAGGGTTAATTACCACTTTAATAAGGGGTTCGGATTGTTCCGGGCCCCTTATTTCGAACAATTATCCTGTAATCAGGATTTTTATATAGATAAAGAGGAGCTAATATGTATACAGTACCCAGCTATGTGACCTATCGCACGGAAGAAGATGCTATTTATATTACATCAGAATTGTATCGCAATACCGTCCGGCTGACCGATCATGGCCTGCAGAAGGAGTTCATCAATCTCACCCGTTGCGGCGGCTGTGCGGAACTGAATACGCCGTTGACACGCTATCTGCATGAGCAAGAGCTTCTGGTAACCGAGGAAGAACTGGACCATGCGCTGCACCAGGTGAGATCTTTGCTGGATAATATCTTCATGGTAACATTGATGCCGACGGAAGGCTGCAATTTCCGCTGCCCATATTGCTATGAAGATCACCATGCGGTCAGTATGACTCGTGACACACTGGACCGAATTGAGGAGTATATAACTGCACAAGCGCCGCGCTATAAACAGGTCATACTTGCATGGTTTGGAGGTGAACCTACTCTTTGCAAAGACACTGTGCTGGAAGTGTCCAACATTGTGCAAAATCTGCAGAAACAGTATGGCTTTCACTATGCTGCCAATATGACCACCAATGGTTATCTGCTGAATGACAAGCTATTTCGGCAGTTCTATCAGGCAGGGATCACCAGCTATCAAATTACAATTGATGGTTGGAATCACGACAAGACTCGGCCCCATGTATCCGGCAAAGGAACCCTGCAGACCATCATTAACAATCTGGCCTCTCTTTCCAAGTTGCCGCCGGCAGAGTATTCCTTTCATATCACGCTGCGCCACAATATTCTGGCCGACGATGAGGACTACAGTTGGTATGATTATCTGTACCGTCTGTTTGGGCATGACAAACGCTTCGCCGTACTTGTTCGTGCTGTTGGTGACTGGGGTGGTGAAGGCGTCCACAGTCTATCCATCCTTCATCAGGATACAAAAGATGTGTTGGTAACAAAACATGTTGCATATCTGGATAAGATCGGGATGTCGTGTCATAACCACAGAAACGGAGCCCTTGCACAGGTGTGCTACGCTTCCTATCCACATAGCATGGTATTCCGGGCCAATGGAAAAATTGGCAAATGCACTGTGGCGCTTGACCACCCGCAAAACCAGTTAGGTTGGGTTGATCCCGAAAAAGGTATTGTGATCGACCCGGAGGTTAACTGCCGGTGGAGCTTTTCTGATCTGAAGCCCGAGTGTCGTAGCTGCCGGAATGTTTTGCGCTGCATGAATATGCAGTGCAAAAAGTCTGAAATTATTGATGGAAAGACAGTTTGCCTCTATAGAAAATCAGAATGTGTGTAATCAGTTAACTAACGCAAAACGATATGTTTATTCCTCATCCTGTGTGCTACAATTTGAATCAGAAAGAGCAAAGCACACAATCCACTGTTCATAGAGACAGATGGAACGATCACAGAAGAGGTGGAAATCATGAAGTATTATCTCAAAAAGTGCTGGCCCACTGTTACAGCGGCCTCCATCTGTATGGTTGTTGCCTATGGTTTGCAGGTCTGCACCAGTCTGGTACAGATTCAGATCACCCAGGGACTGCTGGACGGTGATCTGCGGGCTTTCACCATTCGGATCATTCTTCTTCTGCTGACCTGGCTGGCCGTGGTCCTTTGCCTGATTGCAGAGACCTTCTTCCAGGGCCGGGCCGTGCGCCGGATGAACAACGCTCTGCGCCGGGATATGGCAGCGGGCCTGTTGCACAAGACCCATCAGGAGTATCATAAGCAGGAGAGCGGCGAGTACCTCTCCCAGTTTACCAACGACGTGAACCAGATTGAGCAGATGGCCTGGACTCCGTTTTTCACCATCATGGGTTCTGCGGCACAGGTGGTGTTCGGCATCGTTGCACTGGCATCCATTCATTGGCTGCTTCTGGTGATTTCTCTGGTCATCGCATTGGTTATGATCTTCGTTCCTCGTCTGTTCAGCAAACGGTTGGGAACCGTTGGCACAGCCTGTGCCGCCAGCCAGGCTGACAGCGTCAGTAAAATCAAGGATCTGCTGGCAGGTTACGATGTGCTTCGCTTCTTTGGCAAGGATGAACGGTTTACCAGCGGAGTCGATGCAGCCAGCGACAGCATGGAGCAGGCCAAGTACAAACTGACCATCAACAAGGACGGCATCGGCTGTGGTCTGGCCTATGTCAGCGCCGTCTGCCAAGTGGCCGTTGTCATCCTGCTGGGTGTCCTGATCCTCAATGATATGATTCCTCTGGCCACCTTTATGGGCACCGGTACCATCTGCGCCGGCGTGTATAATGGACTGAACCAGGTGTCCAAACTTGCAGTGTCCTTCTCGGCCAGCAAGCCCTATTTCGATAAGATTACCATCCATGCCGGCGAGGCGCAGCTTCCTGATTTCGGTCTGCCTACCCTGCAGGAAGGCATTACGGTCAAGGATGTCTCTTTCGGCTACGATGAAAAGAAGCCGATCCTGGTCCACATGAACGCGGAATTCAAGAAAGGCGGCAAATACGCCCTCACCGGTCCCTCCGGCTGCGGCAAGAGCACCCTGCTGAAGATTCTTCTGGGCTGGCTGCCCGGCTACCAGGGCAAGGTCCTTTATGACGAGAGAGACGTGCGGGATTACACGCCCGAGCAGCTCCAGCAGAAAATGAGCTACATCGAACAGAATGTGTTCCTGTTCAATACCACCATCCGTGAGAACATTACCCTGGGTGAGCACTTTACCGACGAGCAGATGGAAAAGGCACTGCGTGACAGCGCCCTGGCAGGCGACCTTGCCAATATGCCCAAGGGTCTGGATACGCCGGTGGGCGAGGAAGGCAACGCCCTCTCGGGCGGCCAGAAGCAGCGCGTGGCCATCGCCCGTGCTCTGATCCATAACCGCAGCATCCTGCTGGTGGATGAGGGCACCAGCGCCCTGGACCAGAAGAACGCCGACATCGTGGAGAAGAGCCTGCTGTCCAACCCTGACCTGACCCTGATCCTGATTAGCCATCACCTGAGCGACGAACGTAAAGCCCAGTTCGATCATGTGTACGAGTTGACGCCCGCATCTTCTATTGTCTGAAACCGGGAAGCAACGCAATAGCCGGAAGAATCCAAAGAAACCGTGCCGGGGTTTCGTGGCACACGACTTTGTTTGCAAAGTCTAGTGTGTTACACCTTGGTTCCGGCTGATGCGGAAAAGGGACTGCGAGCAGCTCCGGCAAGCACCTATTCTGCGGCAGAAGGATGCGCGGATGGGGATGGCAGCTAATGGTTTCTGCCCACCCAGCGCAGGCTTGCAGAGGAACCAATGGTGTACGTTCTCCTTCCTGCCGCAGCAGCGTTTTTCCCTATAAGCCGCAGGGCAAATGATCAGCGTCTATGCTTGCCCCGCATCCCGGCCTTTGTACGGCGCTTCAGCACGGAGGATTTATTGAACACTCGCAGCAGGGTCATCTGTTCTTCTTTCGTCAGCTTGGAATAGTCGATGCCGATCTGCCTCATCAGGACATTCATCTTCTTTTCCAACGGAGAACCTTCAAACTTCTGTGCATTTTCAAGCTGCTTCCTCGCTTGCTCGATGGCTGCGCCGTCCGATGTGGTCTTATCGGTCCCATGTGCCGCTTTGATCTGCTTCAGGATCGCCGCCAGCTCATCGTAGAGGATCCGCCCGAAATACTCGTCCTCGTTGATCTGCGCTGCCTTCAGTGTCCGCATGGTCAGGTCCTCTGTATCGGCATGGTACCTCTTTTCCAGCTCCTGCCGGGTGGCTTCTACCATGGCATTCATGTCCCGGATGCGGTCACTGACCAGACCATCCACACAGATCTCAAGGTCGGTCATCCACCGGGAAAAATCGGGATGTTCCAGAAGCTCGCACAGCAGCCGATGATTGAATCTTCCATTCCTTAATACGTCCACTACGCCATCGCTCAGATGCAAGTCCGAAAGGACTGCATCTGGGCGTTTTTTGTTTTC
>OATK01000176.1_pt1 | contig 60864 bp, 64 predicted proteins | sample 1516611 | NCBI WGS metagenome assembly OATK01 (sample SAMEA2579947, study PRJEB22360) | human gut metagenome | biome: human gut; feature: human-associated habitat; material: faeces | place: Denmark | collected 2008/2010 | reverse complement strand
TAATATAATAATCTGATATTAGTTGATGTCCCAGCCCGGTTATCTCTGATATCTCTTTCTTATTCATCGTCTTCCTCCTCCTCTTCTGAATCTGAATAGTTTTCATATTCTACACCATCGACTGGGAATAGATTTGTTTCTATTTTCTCCAGTTGTTTTTTAGTAGTACCTATGGTATTTACTCCAGCTTTCCGTAAAAGTTTTCTACGAAGTTCATCGTCTTCTTCCAAAAGCTTTTGGAATTTCTCTTCCCCTCTTGCAAGAGTTTTACCTTTCAATTTATACCCACCAGTAGTTTTTTCGATTACATCGGTATCTACTAATACATCCTCTAAAGCATAGCATCTATCAAACCCGACTTCGTGGAATTTAGGATTGAAATATACGGGGCATTTGCTGATTGTAGGTCGAGGAGACGCAACTTTATTTTTAATAAGTCTGATAGTGACAAGTTTCCCAGCTTTCCTTTCTTTCCCATTTTGTTTAATGGTAACAGACCTTCCTGAATAGAAAGCAGCTCTGATTGAAGCGTAGAACTTAAGTGCTGCACCTCCTGTAGTTGTTGTATTATCTTTTCCAAATCCGACATTTAAAGCAGTTCTTAATTGGTTAATATAAATCTGAGATACTCCCAGCTTGTAGAATAACTCACTTCTGATACGGAAGTATTTGTAAAGAGCCTTTGCTCTACCTCCCATTTCTGCTTTACCATCAACCATCTTAGCATCGATATTATCTGTACAGTCTGTAGCTGCAATAGAATCAATTACTAAGAGTATCGGTTCATTGTGAGTTAATTGAGAACGTAAATATATTGCTAAGTCTGCCACTACGTCTGCAATATATTCAATACGGGTATCATTAACAATGGTTACTCTTGCAGGGTCTACTCCATTGATTTCAGCCCATGAATTCATCCAGGATTGTTCAGCATCTACCCATATCACATGACCTCCAAGTTGTTGAGTAGCATAAGCAAAGTTATAAGCCACTAAAGATTTACCAGAGGATTCCTCTCCAGCAATCTCAACGATTTTACCATAAGGAATACCCTTACCGAATAAGTAGTTCAGAGCAAAGAAAGTAGATGGTATATATAAATCGATATCAGTAACTTCTGAAGCTAATTTAATCATACTTCCATATTTCTTTGCCATCTCATTTGCTGTTGGTACTTTTAAACCAACCTTAGATTTCTTTACCATAATGTAATGTCTTTAAACTAAAGAAGGTGATAACAGAACGAATCTAATTACCACCTTCGAATGAAACCATATTACTAACCCTTAAATATCCGATTTGTATTTTCTTTTCTTTTTCTTAGGTTCATCATCTTCCATGTAATGGTCTTTGTGAACTCCCTTTTTCTTTTTCTTCTTTGACTTATCGTCATCATCGTCATCCCTATGGTCTTCATTTAGATACTGTGAAAGTAAATCTTCCAACTCATCATAGGATTTGATTTGAGAACGAACTATCCCCTCAAGGTCAATGGTACCTTGATATTTCTTGTCCAACTTAGTTGGTTTGCAAGCACGGGCAGAATAAGTGGTATCTAGTTTACCAGACCCGGAACGAATTACCTTGATATCGTATCCAGTTTTTGGGTCTGTCATATCACCTGCCTCATCTTCATCAAGGTAAAGGTCAATGATATCCTGGTATACTGAGCGAGGAACTAAAACTCCCTTATCTTTGCCTTCGTAATCTACCTTACTACCCTTTTCATCTGAGTAAATGATACCACCGATAACATATCTTCTTCTTGGTACCAGGTTCTTGGCAAGTTCCTTGTCATCTTCATCCTTGGAGTTTTTCAATTCTTGGTATTTCTCCATGAATGGGCAAGGTTCATCAAAAGTAGCCGGAGATATAACTCCTCCCAAATTGCCACCCAGGTAGAATTGAATAATTTCGATACCCAATTCTTGGTCATCACCCGGAGATTTAATTCTCATCCTCAGAGTTCCCTCTTTTGGATATACTAACCCACTACCATTTCCCTTGGATTCTAGCTGTTTCTTTCTAGCTAGCATCTTTTCTTTTGTAGAAAGTCCCTCTGATGAAACTTTCTTTTTCTTCTTGTCTTTTATCATAATGATTAGTTTTAATTATTCGGTTCTGAGTAAACTACTTCGTTCATACTCAATACGGTAAGAACGTTTTTCTCTAAAAGTTGTTTGAGAGCAGGAGATAGTTTGTCCGTTTCGAATTCAAGTTCTTTACCTGCATACAAACCATAGGTAACTATTCTACCTACAGCAACCAATTCTCGGTAGGTTTTGTATTCTTCGGTAATTTCCCCACTCTTTACTACAACCCCTTTACGAGGAACTCCCTCTTTTACTTGTTCAGGGATAATCAAACCGGATTTAGTTTGATTTACCTCCTTTGGAGATAAAATAAGTACCCGGTTTTCTGTTGGGCATCCGGGTAATTCTTGATTAAATTTCTCAGCTACAAGAGGTGAGATAAATGTCATTGAATAATTCATATTCTAATACTGTTTTTAAAAGTTAGTAATTATTTATAGTTCAATGGGTTAACCCTTTCTTAGATTCGCATTAATAGTTCTTAATATATTCTCCCGACTCTCATAAGCTTTACATATAGCTATGAACTTATTTGCTTTTTCTACAGCTTTTAAGTATCTCTCATAAATGGAAGAATACTTCTTGTTAAGATTTGCCTTATGAGAAACATATTCGTTATTCCACCTTTCATTGGCATCCTTATAATATACCCAAGCATTGGAATAGGCTTCATCCTTTTCCCTTGCTAGTAAATCTCTTTCCTTTATATATTTATCTCTCAAAGAAGCAAGTACATAATAACTAGAAGGAGATTCTCGTAGCTGAGAATTGATGATATTCTCATTGATAGATAATTCTTTTTGAATATCAATCTCAATAAGTTTACCTTCAAATTTAACCTTTAGTTTTTTCAGTTCCGTCTTCATAAACTTCTAATAGGTTTTTAAAGTCTTCTTTACTAAATTCCCCTTTGCTTATTGCTTTAGTTACTTGAGCAAAAGCCATTTGATAAGAGAGTTTCATACCGGGCAAATTAAGAAGAGATTTATAGATGCTTATCTTATCTACCAAAGCCATTAATCTTAAGTCGCATAAGTTATCAGTACCACCTCTATCGAGTAATGCTAAAAATGCAGCCCAATAAATATGGGTGGCATCTTCATAAGCAAGTTTACCATCCTCATCCGTAGCCATTACTTTAAAAGCCAATCCCTCTAAAGTAGTAAGATTAGTTTGTACTTGAGATAACTGAGTCTTTAATCGGTTAAGTAACATTTTTTCTTGTCCACTCAACCTTAGATTAACCACATCTAAATACTTAAGTAAATTTTCGATAGAATAACCTAAGCAACCTGCAACCATATAAGTAAGGGCAGTTAACTTACTTGCATTATCAATCTCTTTCTGTGTTGCCATAATTCCATAAATTTATATTATTTATGTATACATAGTATCTTCTCTTTTCACTCCTGTAATGGTAGATACTGAATCTGAATGCTTTATATTAGTTTTACAATTAGGACATTGTACTATCCTAAAATAATCCCCAGATTTATTATAAACCCCAAAAGTTTCACTGGTATCATATTCAAATTCGCAATCACATACTGGGCATTTAGCCCTCCATACCGTTGGCCCGTTTAAAATCTTCTTCATTTCCTTAGTTTTATGTTATTATACCGTAATATTTTATATAATACTCCAGTTGATATACCGAATTCTTCTAGTATATCTTTTCTTGGTATACCCTCTATATACCTAGAAATTAATAATTCTACATTTACCTTACGTTCTCGTTCTTTACCAACAAAATAGAATCTTTTATCTTCTATACACTGACCCATATTCATCTTAGCTGTACCCCAATATAAATTACCTACCCAATTATCCTCTGGATTGTTATTTTTATGACATACTTGAGGATAATTGTTTGGGTTAGGGATGTAAATAGAAGCAACTAACCTGTGTCTATAAAAGTTCTTCCGTTTACCACCATCTCCTACTAAAGAGTTAGATAAATAACCATTATCTTTCATAGCAGGTTTTACTAATTTCCAACTACCAGTAAATTTCGAGTATAATTTTCCAGTACGGGATATGTAATAATTACTAAACCCGGGTATATTACCCTTTTCTCGATTTTTCATATTCTCGTTGATATTTATGGATTTCCTTTTTATATAGTTCCATAAATACTTCTGGTGAAGCTGCACTAAAATTACCAATTTTACGAGTCTTAAACTTATGGTATTCCTCCATGTACTCTTCTACCGAAAAGTCTGGTTTTAACATTCTAGTATAATCATATCCGGGCATAAATGGTAATTCTTCTGCCATAGACCGGCCTATTGTAAAATCCATTGATAGAGTTACGTCATCTACTTGAAAACCGAAATACTTCTTAGTACTTGGGTTACGTAGGATATTCCAAATGGTATATACAGTCCATGTATTTATATCTTCTGGTTTAGAATACATATATACTGCATCATGTACCGTACAAGCTTCTTTCATCATTGGTAATTTACCTTGTCGCATTAACCAATAAACAAGAATAGCTCCGAAGTTGGTCATATTTGCTGCAGCACCTTGACATGGGAAATTAAGTCCCAAACGAATAGCATAAGCAACTTCTTGTTTGTCGTTTGAGTATATCTGGGGTAATCTTCTCTTAGTACCAAATAACTGGGTATAATACCCATGCTTACGAAGAAATTTCTCTTGCTTCTCTTTGAACTTAAGTATCTTTGGGTGTTTCTCAAAGAACTCCGCCATTTCTTTATGGGCTTCTTCTTTAGTAACTATAATACCAGCTTTTGGGTCGGATAATTTTACTGCAAGTAAAGCTTCTCCAATACCATAAATCAAACCGAATGCAATTTGCTTAGCTTGTTTTCTTCTAGTCTTCCATAATTTATGGTCAGGATGATTTTCATCTTCGTATATTTTAGAGGCTTCCTCAATTGATACTCCATATTTTGCTGCTGCTATACCCAAGTGAGGGTCAGCCCCCTTTGCAAAAGCATCAAGATATGTTTCATCACCCGATAGATGAGCCATCATTCTTAACTCTGCCTGTGAGTAGTCAAATGCCATATATAAATATCCCGGAGGAGCAACTAATTGTTTCTTGATATTGGGATCTACCGATGTCTTTGGTATCTGCTGCATATTTGGGTCTGCAGAACTAAACCGATTAGAGTCTGTACCATGTATATTATACCTACCGTGTAATCTAGAATCATCTTGTACCTTTTCCCACCATCCATAAATATAGGTCTTATACATTTTCTCTAACCCTCGTAATTCAAGAAGCTTATCAAGGAATATTGCCTTTGGTGAATCTGGCTTTTTAATCGTTAACCTAAGGTTAGTAAGAGTTTCTTCATCAGTACTTGGTTTACCAGATTCATTATCCTTAATCACATCAAAATGAAAGCCATCTTCTGAATACATCAATGCAGGTAAATCAACTGGGCTACCCAAATTAATGGGCCTTATTAATTCTTGTTCCTTTTTAGTTGTGAATATACCTGCTTTGATATTTGAGATTTTCTGTTCCCTTGATGCAATCTTCCGTTTATCTTTTGGGTCATTATAATCTAACTCTTCAAGTTCGTCTTCAATAGACTGAATATATTTATCAATCTTTTCTTGGTTATACTTCTTTTCGAATTTCTTTACTCTTGGCAAAGCGTATATTGCGTCTCTAGCAGCATCTATTTTTGGTTTATATTCTTCCAAAAGCTTTTTATTGAACTCAGTATCTAGATATAAACCCTCCTTTTCTACCGATGTTAGTACTCGTGAATTACACATGAATAAATTACGGAATACCGAATACATACCTAAATCCACCAACTTCTTCTCAAAGAATATCATTAACCTAAGAGTATAATCTGTATCTTGACACCCATAATGGCAAAGTGGGTCTAATTCTTTTTTATCCCAAGGTATTTTATCAAAAGCATCTTGTTTCTCATAATTACCATGCTCAGGCAAATACCTTCTTACCATTGATTTTAGGTCATGGGGTTTTTCCTCATTAAGAACATATTTTGCAAGCATACCATCTAAACAAGTACCTCTATAGAATATTCGATACTTTTGGTTTATCTGGTCATCAAACTTCCAGTTCCATGCCACCTTTACAATGTCATAATTCTCGATTACCTCTTCCCCAAATTTCCTTAGCATCTTTTTCCAATTCCAACCGGGTGAAGTATAATCTTTTGTTTCGAAATGGTCTAAAGGAATGGAAGCACCAAACCCTGGCATCCAGGATACTGAGAGTATAGTTGGCTTAAAACCCTTATTATATATAGGTTCTGCATTTGTTTCATAGTCACAGCAAGCATAACCTGTAGCTTTACAACAAGCAATAAGTTTCTTAAGCTCTCTCTTGTTTTTTATTATTGTATACCGTGTCTCCATATTTTAAAATAGAAAAAAGGACATACCCCCCAGTAGTAGATACATCCCTCGTATATTAGTATTTCTCTTGTAAGTCTTCCAGATTAGAAGCTAATGCTATCCAATCTTTCTTATAAGTATGTAAAGAATCTATGGCATGATATAAGTAACCAGGTTTTACTCCTACCTCTTTAGCTACATATTCCATAAGTCTCCATGCAAGATATACATCATTACCGAAATGGGTTATAAAATCTGAACTTCTTTGATGATAGCAAATATGTAATACCCTCTCTCCTTTACCATTCTGACGTATAAGGAAATCATAATACATAGAGCAAGGAATACGTTGTCTACCGCCATAGTATAAAGTATCATCATGGTCGAATATGGGTATAATTGCCTTTCTTGTATCTGGATCTCTCTTTAAAAGACGAACTAAATCCGATATTAATACTCCCCCCATTCTCTCATTGTATGTGTAATCGAACATGCCCTTATCATTAAGGAATTGTTCCCATAAGTCTTTTCTTAATTTCCAAGCTTCTCCTGGATTGATATCATTATGGGATATCCTTTCTTGAAACTCTGCATCTGCCCATTCTTTTGAATGAGAGAATACGAATAACCATATTGGGTCTCCAAGTGAAGTTAAACAATATTGTTGGCAAATGAGTTCTTTTGTAATAAAATCCTCATTACCTTCAATCACTTTATTCTGATAGGTCTTTGGTTTTACAGTTTGACCATAACTGTTGAGTTCTCTGCCCATTTCGGACATCAACTCAAAACTGTTAGAATATATCCTCATATAATATAAATATTTAATTGTATGACATTGTAGAACTAACCCAGGTCATATGCCAGTAGCGATATACAAAATCATCAAAATCCTCTACCTCTTTTAATAACAAGGGTATATCTGGTTCTCCCCCGTTCTTTTTAATCTCAAAAACTTGGTAATAGAATTTGTTTACTAATCCTATACGCTTCTGATTTAAAAATTCCTTAGCTTCCATTGTTCTTTTGTTTTAAAAGTTTCTTTTTATAGGCTTTACGTTGAGAGTAAGAGATTACATTCTCCGGGTATTCTATATCCTCGTATTCAAGAAGTAATTCTTTTGCTTTCATTGATTTATATGTTTCCTCATATAAATCTGGTCGAAGCACTTTAAAACTTCTAAAGAATACCTTGAATGAAGAGAATTCCTTCTCTGTGCCCTTTTGGAATTTTTTCCATACCTCTTTTATCCTCTTATTCCATGAATTCTCCTCTGCTCCTTTAAGTACCTTCTTCAAAGGTTTATGGGTATGATACATTAGAAGTGTCTCCACATTTCCGTACATTTGAGTCGCAAATAGGTTGATTTGTACTGACTGGTCCGGCCCATATACGTACTCTGACATTCGTTGAATTAATAGGAAATCGAATATTAACCTCTTGGTAATCTCCGAAGCCCGAACTACCATTGTAATAACTGGGATGTCCTCCCCGAATCGTTTTGAAAAAGTCGCAGCTATTAGACATTGTTTACCGTTATCATGATGATTGTTAAACATATAAGTTATATTGTAATTCTGATTGTACTTATTTCTCAGTACTCTCAGTTTACTACGCAACAAGTCAAGCTTATTAAAATCTATGTAGTTATTCAATAAGCTAGTCCACTTAGTTTCTTTGTAATTGAAACATCTCCCATAATCAAATTCGGGGTCTACCCATGCTTTTCGTATTTTTATAAATACATTATACACTACTGCTACCCCACTATTAGCCATAGCTCCTTTCCCAAATAGGATTGGGTCTAATCTTAGGAATCCCTCATTGAGTTTTTCCCATGCTTCCTGTGAAGTAGCAAATTCTAACGAATGGAGGGACTCCTCCGTATTAAGTTGAAGCCCCTCTAATTTCTTATTCCAACCCGACATATAATTGGCTGATTTTTAATTGGTTACTAATAATTTGTAGTTTGCCTCCATAAATTGAGACGTTGTTTTTTAAAGAATAAACTAAATAATCCGCAAGGAGTAAACCCATTCATGGCTAAGAATCCCATATAGAGATAGAAAGCTTTTACTAATGATTCCTGAAAATCTATTTCTTTGGTCATTACTTGAGTTTGTTTCCAGGGTCTACATTTAAGGAAGTTCCTTGCTTTATTGAGTTCATATATTACTTCCCATAAATATAGCTTCTCATTTTCATGAGATATCTCGCTCATTTCATGAAAACCTGGGGTATAAGAAACTATCTTATCATACTCTGATCTATCCTCTCTTGCCCAATCAGTTGAACTTAATATAGGATATTTCCTTACACTTCGATGATCTGGGTACTTGATGAGTAGGTCTTTGACTCCAATTGCCATTACCTCAAATAAACTCTTGGCATCTTGATATTTTAATATATCTTCTGGCAATATATTAGAATACAAAAGCAAAGTAAAGAAGAATCCCAAGGCATCTGCTTGTTCCTCATTTGCATTTGCTAGATGATTTAATACCTGAGTGTATTCTTCTGAGGTTAAGCAATCATTATTCCATCCATAATCACGATATATAGATACTACTTCATCGGTAGATTCGAATCCTTCGGTTAATTCCTCAATAACCCTACCAATAAAATCCTTTAGGATAACTTGGTTCTTTGGGTTATTTATATCTAAAGGATAATCAGGTAACCTTTCTATCTCTTTATACCCAAAGAATTGTTCTATCCCAAGATCATACATTTCTTGTAGTATCCGTGCCTCAGTTTCTTCTACCTGAGGCACTTGTTCATTTATATTCCTTATGTCCACTATTTTATGTTTTGAGATGAACCAAATCCTTTATCTCCTCTGCTTCCCCATATTTGTGATTCAGTATAAAACTCCCCTTGCTGAATCTCATCTGGCTCGGTAATATAAATAGGTACATGAATAAATTGTACCAGCTTTTGACCAGCCTCGATAACCTGAATTTCTTGAGAAGTGTTATATATCCCAATATGTATCTCTCCAACATAAGGGGAATCCACTATCTCGGCAGTAAAGATTAACCCTTTCTTAGTAGCTATACCAGATTTGTTTGCTGCCATTAACATAGATGCAGGAGGTTCTAGCAAACCTTTGATACCCGATGGGATAAGTATACGATGACCTGGTTTTAAAGCTATATGCCTTACGAAATTTTCATTAAATGGGATATCTAAAATATACCCATTTGAATCAAATTCGTTCTTGTCATGAATATCCTCAGGATATAAATTGGTTGGTACATAAAAATCTAACCCAGCATCATTTGGGTTTGCTCTGTTGGGAGATACTACCTCCCTTACTTTGATAAATCTAAATCTGTTCATAATATATTACATTTACGTAAAAGTTGTCCAAAGGTTAATTTCTCGGGTCTAGAAACATGTACTCCCAATGAATTACACATCCTGATTACATCGATAGAACCCTCCATACATAAATTAGCAAGTACATCTTCTTGCTTTACAAAATAGTTTGGGTTGTTAAGATATACCTTGAACATAGCCCATATCATGTCTATTGGTTTCATTATTTAGTACACTCTTTATAAAGTTCTCTAATACGTTTTCTTGGTACTTCAAATTTCTCAACTGTCTTTGAGATAATTTCTTTTTTCTCTTTCCCTTTCCGAATCAAGCCTCGGATGTATTTCTTGATACCAACGGTATCTTCAAGTACATCTAAATCCTTGTATTGATTCTTCTGTTCTAATTCTTTCCTTGTAATGTTCAAGTTCTGGGACATCTTGAACGCACATAGTTCTGAGTCTCCGCATAGTTTACATTCTTTTGTGGATAAATCATACCCAATACCAAAGCATGGATCTCCATTAGTTCCCAGCTGACTAATGTCCAAAGGGGTAAGGACATCCTGCTTCGATAAGTCAGGAAGTTGTTTCTTTTTCTTAGCCATTATATATCCTTTTTACGTTTATAATAAATGTATATCTCACTGTTATCTTCTATCGGAACATAGGAATAACCCATGTTATTAATAAATAGTTCCCTGAGTTTATATAATTCTTGGTATGAATTTCTATCATGACTCTCTTGACATACTTTGACTACCATACCATTACTCCAGTACAGATAGAAATAATGAGTAAAGCATTCGGGAGTATTTTGAAAAGTTTCCAAGCTTGATATCCATATCAAATCTCTACAGTTGAATACATGTTTAGGATTATGTACCTCCCCAACAACGAGAGACTTAAACCATTCTTTAATCTTCCTCATCATAAGTATAATTAATGTGTTTACAATTATGACAGACCCATTCTTTGAAATGCCATCCTTTGATTTCCAAATCCTCTTTATGAAAACGTTTCTTGCATGAATGACATTGATAACCATCCTTAGAAAATATGAAGTCTAAAGCGAGTATTATTATCATAATAACCACCGCTGTAATTAAAATATATTTCTCCATCACTGAAAGCCTTTAATTTTCTTTTTAGTGTTATTGGGTTTCCTTAAGAGTACCCAGCAATAAATACCCGATGCAGAGATTTGAATTATCTTCCAACCATCTGATAAGAGAGTAGTTAGTTTAGTATCATCTTCGTCTCTGATACATATTAGTTTATCATTATTCATAATGCCTATATGCTTATTAATTGTAATCTTCTTTTCCTCCTACGGAGAAAAAGTAAATACTCATAGTACTTCTAGTTAACTCTTAATAAGGCTATGGTTAGGATGTTTCTTCCATAGCTTATCTAACTGTATTACTTTCAATTCTTGTCTCTGATAATATTGCTTCCGATGTTTACCGTGCCTATCTAAATAATTCCCGGGATAGTGAAGGTCATCAAGGTATACTTTCTTTTTCGATTTATCCGTTCTTACCAAACGACCAAGAAACTGAATAGATTTTTCCTGACTATCCATGCTTGCTGCATTAAGTAAGTACTTAAGCTTAGGAAAGTTTTTACCTCGAGCAATGATTGTAGTTGATACCAGGATATCTATTTTACCTTCTCTAAAATCCTTCATTATTTGTTGTCTTAATTTAGAGGAAGTATTAACATGCACATAGGCAATATTATAGGCATCGCCCAGTTTCTTTTTAAAGAACTTATATAGATTTTCACAATGTGCAATATGCTTGCATACTACGAGAGCAGGGTATCTGCCTTGATTAAGGTTCCATAGTAATCTATTATAAGCCATTAACCAAGCTGTATAACAATTGGTGATTGAATCATCGTATATTTCCTTATAGGAAATACAATCAGATTCCCAATTACCATACCAGGGTTTACCAGGTACCATCTTTACAACGGTTTTTGTTGAGTAACCCTTTTTGATAGAATCCTTGAGTTTGAACTCAGCAAGTACTTTACCAAAGAAACATTCTAAGTTCATATTCTTAACCCTATCCTTAGCAAGCTTACTCATATAAATCGTACCAGATAATCCTATACGAATTCTGGTATTAAATAACCGAGTGATTACATTCTGATATTGCTTACTACCTCCTTGGTCAGCCTCATCTATAAGTACCATATCTATTTGAGATAATTCCTTTTGATAGAATCTCATATTTCTCGAAATAGATTGAACCATGCCTATAGTAAAGTTACTCCAGTTTAAAACCTTGCCTTGAACAAAAGTGATATCTTCTCCGGGAAGATATTGCTTAAATTCTTCTCTAGCTTGATTTAACCAATCCGAATCATTAGTTATTAGCAAAGTCTTTAACTGCTTCTTATAGGATAAATATAAAGACGACATGATAAGTGTGTTATGAGATATGAATCCATTAGATAGGTAATTATGATACTTAGGTATCTCCATATCATAACATGGGTATTTATCTAAGATTTCTATCTTATCTATTTTATCCCAATAACAATTACTAGAAATATTTAGTAATTCTGTAGCTTTATCATTATTAGAGCCTAAGAATTCTACTAAACAATTAAAAGCAGTTAAAGTTAATCTATTATGATGACTTACCTGTGTACTTATAACTCTACCATAGGTTTTTCTAAACTTACCTTTTTCTTTCCAAGAAAGCTTATCATAAAGTTCTTTAGCAAAATTACTAAAAGGTAGTTTATTACTGTAGTTATTCCGTTGAGAATTGCTAGGAATACATTTTCTTTCAATCCTCATGGGTATTATTTCTAGAAACTCATCATAAAATTCGCTATGAATAGTTATTCTATAAGCTATACTCTCTTTACCATTACATGAAGTCTTCTTGGGTTTAAGACAACAAGCTATTCCTAAAGATAATAAAGCTTGTTGTACTCTACGAGCATTTTCAAGATTTACAGTAGTAAAAGATAAGGATCTTCTACCATGAGATGATGAATTATGCCCATCTGTATCAAATAAACCTGCTATATAATTCCTTAAGTCATCATAAGAAGCCTGAAGAATCTTATCGGGTATGTACTTTTCATGGGCAGTACCAATTAATTCTGGATATTCCTCTTGAAGTAGTTTAGCAAAATTAGTATCGGATTTAGATATATGAAAACCTTTAAATCTTTTGTGGGGTTTTATTTCTACATGAGTTTTACAGATTTCATCCATAGTAGCTTTAACTACTTCGGCTACTTCTATATCTTGACCTGATATAGATATGTTTATTTGATTTTTAGAAACTTGATGAATATGACCATCTCCGGATAAAGCTCCCAAAGTATAGCTAAGGTTTTTACCTATGGTATTTTTAGAATGAGTATATTCTAAGGAGATAGGTAAACAATCCCCTTTCTTTAAATCCTTGACATATACCCATTGTAGATTATCTCCATAATAAGTATATAATCTGTGATTTTCATATCCACAGATTAGAGTATAACCCTGAGAAGTAGTTATCTTTACTACCTTAATCTCATTATAAACTCCTGCATTGGGTTTTACTAATACACCTTCTTTAGTAAGGACTTTACCTTTATATCGTATCTTACCTGTTTCAGAAACGATTTTTTCTATAGGTAATAACCCATCCTCAGTATGTATTAGGGTACCCTTACCGGTGCATTTACCTGCATTAACAGTGTAATCTAATACGCCAATATGAAAAGGTGTATTCCCTATCTTATTATTGATAACTGCCTTAACAGCTTTCTCTTGCTCTGGTCTTAATTTATATTTGCCTATATTCGTAACTACTTTACTGACTTTAGGTAAAGGTTGTCTCATATCTACAACTTTAGGTTTAATCCCCATCTCAATACACATATCGTATACTTTGGGAAGTAAACCTATTTTAAATTGCCCAGTCTTGGTGATGTAATGAATCTTACCGTCCCAATTCTGCATACCTCTTTGCCTTGTACGTAAGTAGAAAGCATTCGGATGTCGAATGGCAAACTCATTATAAAGTTTCTGTGCGAACTTAAGAGGTAAGTCAAGTTCGCATATATTCCCATTCTGAATAATTATCTTACTCATTTGATAATTACCGTTATCTTATCAAGGTGTCTCATCTCTACCAAACCAATACCCAACATCAATTCTGATACCTCCTCGAATCTAGAAGACTGTTGGGTATACATAATAATTGCACTTAGTTCTGAGAACTTGGCATTCTTCCAAATCACATAGAACATATTAATTATCTCATCAGGCCAAGGGTCGATATCCTTAAAATCTGGATAAGTTACCGATTGACCTGAATACTTGAGGACATCTATAAAAGCATTAGCTGCATCCTCTACTCTGTTTCCGAAAAATTGTAAACCTTTCATATCATTTTCTTATTTTAAATTTAGTATCTCTAGTTCTTGGAATCCTACGTTCCCTTAAGATCGGGGTAATACAAGAAATAGATACTTGATATTTGTTACTTATGTATTTTAATGGGAATCCTTTTATGTAGTCTTTAACTACGGAATCTCTAATTGTATCTGGCTTTTGTTGACGAGATAAGAAGACTTCGTTTTTAAAAAGCCTACCATCCGATAAGCATTGTTTAATATTTTCTTTCTGGGTACCCCATTTTAAATTTCGATAATAATCATTAGCCGGATTATTATCTAGGTGCATTACTATGGGTAAATTCTCTGGATTAGGTAAATAAACTGTAGCTACTAGCCGAGAAATCTTACAAAGTTTCCTAATGCCACGAGAATCCCTTAGAGTACATTGATACCTGTTCCACATTTTATTAAGATGGGGCTTTAATTTTTTTCCATTGCCCGTTTTTACGATTAGACCAAAGTCCTCCCCTTTTACTAATGTAATATCCAGGGAATCCAGGTATATTATCATATTTCACCATATTCAGTTGTTTATAGAATCCCAAAGACTCCCCTCTACTTGAGGCTCGTCTAAGGTTCGTTTATCTTTATTTTTATATAAGTATTTATTATATCTTTCGATAGCCTTATCATTATACATTTGACTTGGTTCTGGTAATCCATTACACCAAGCAAGGGCTTCGAACTGGGCATCCAAAAATTGAAATACATTCCAATCCTTTTCATCCATTAGATTATGAATCCTAAGGAAGTGAACATATTTCTCTGGCTGATGTTCATAAGATTCATATATACCAGTAACACTAGCAACCCTTTTTATAAATTCATCATGGATATCTTTGGTAAAGCCTGGGTCTTTATCTTCCTTGAGTTCTATCTCGGCATTTATTTGATTAGTAATGTTGTCCTGCATAGATATCAACCTTTGCATAACATTCCTATAATCAGTCATCCTCTTTAACCCAGTCTCAATGTATTTAATAAAACCTTCCCGGGTATCAAATTTAAAATCTTCACAAAAGGTATTACATACTTCTGCAAGCTTTTTACAATTTGCCCATTCTCGGGAATTACTCTCATTTATTTTACGAACTCCCCTATGCTTTAACTTTATACGAGTTGCGTATAAAATATCAGCAACAAGGGCAGCATCTCCCTTAGATGCTAGTAAAATGTTAGAAACTTTCTTAGTATTCTTATTGTTAGAAACTAAGACTGCTCTATGATTTATTGCCTCCTTTCGAGCAATAACAAAAAAAGCCTCAACTGGGAAGTTATCTACCTCTAAGGTATTTAATATTTCCTCAAACTGAGACTTAGTTATATGGATAGATGGTTCACGCATAAATATATTATTTTATAATATAATAGGAACTCCCTATTTCAATGAGTTTCTGATTGATATCAATTCTTGATAACTTTGGTACCTGGTAGCATATACTAACTTAAGTGTCTGACTTCTCCCTAAATCATTTACGTCTTTTCCGTCTGGTAAAAACACCACCTTGACTTTTTTATATGCAACAAGCTTGAGAGCCAAGTTGATGGCATATTCTTTTGCGTCTGGATCCAACAATATAATAAATCTTTCGCATTGGGATTTAAGTAACTCATTGACTTGGAATGCAGATATAGCTTTGCCCATTGTGGCAATTGCTCTATCCCCAATTGTGAGAGCATTAAGTGCCCCTTCGCAAATGAATACCGACCGATACATCTCCAACGCATCATGATTAAAGATGATAAATTGTTTTCCCAAACCGGTGATATCTTTGTCTGGGTTATTATATCTGGGCCCTTTGCCGATAACATTTCGAGCATTGTAATACCTAAGTTGTCCTCGATAATAAAACGGGATGATAAGGTACCCATATGTCGTACCCATTGTACCGTAGCCGATACCGTATCTTGAAAACTTCTCGAGATTAAAGCCGCGTTTCTTGACATACCCTTGAATGCTTTTTGCAAGTTGGCTGTCTCCAAGCGAAATATTTCTAAATCCCTCAGGGAGATATACTGGCTTACTTTCGGCAAGCTCGATTTTCTCTTCCTTAAATTGAAGTTCATCAAATTGTCCATTGTTCAAAAAATTAATTAGTTCATGGTACTCAGTAAATCCTTCTATGTCCATTATTAGTTGAGCAGGAGAAGGATGGGCATTACATCTAAAACAATTGGTTCTATACATAGAAAGGTTAACTCCCAACTTCTGTTCTCTCCCACAATAGGGGCAAATTGGTATACGCATCCAGCCATGCCTATAATCGAATGCTCCCAATCGTTTAATAAAGTATGTACTTAGTCTAGATTTAAACTGGTTTGTTATTTTCATATCTTTTCTTCCCGCATATATTACAGTAATACTCTACATGACGTTTCTCATAATACTGGGCTTTCCTTCTCCCGCCTTTCTTAGAAAAAATTGCCCTACGAGGTCTCTGTTTAAACTCAGTCCAATGAACTGCTACCCATTCATGATAACCCAACTTACATCTAAATGTCTCCAGTAGTTCTTGCCCTTTTCTTAGAATCCGCATCCGGGTTAGTATTCTTTTTAAATTGTTCATCCAACTTACTACCATATACTTCATCATATTGTTTACGTTGTTCCCTTGTAAATTCCGTACATCTTTGCCTTTCGACATCGCATTTGAATAATGCTCTACCGGAAGGAAGACCATCCCTTTGTACTACTATCTCAGCTCGAAGAATATTATCTTTTTCTTCTTGCCCAGTAGAGTTAAGACCCATGATAACCTGGGCATTACGAACGATTGCAATTGAACCAGAGATATCATTCTCATCATACCGAGTAAGCCTATGCTTTTTACCTTCACGAGTAATGTGATGAGCAGTCCATATAATGTCTAAATGTAATTCCTCTGCCAGATTCTGAAGATCTACGTATACATTAGATATTCTTTCGAAATCTTCCCTATCCCCCGCTATTGATGCAAGTTTACCAGCGTAGTCAACCATAAGAACTTTAATATCGATTCCTTGATTACGAAGTTGAATTATCTTTTCCCTTATATAAGTGGTATTAGTAATCATTGCTGGTACACGCTCAACTACTAATTCAACTCCAAACCTTGCAAGTTTCCTTAAATGCTTTGCCTCAAGTTTATCATATTCACCCGAGTATAATTCCTTCTTAGTTTTATTAATACTTGATTGAATGAAACGGTCCATAATTTGTTCTTGACCATTTTCTGTATCAATATATAATACAGACTTCTTCATTCTAAGATAACCTCTTGCAAGATTTACCATGAAGAACGTTTTCTTTGCTTTAGGTTTATCCAATATCACATTAACCGAATGTTCTGGATAACCTCCTGCATTGGTTAAATCATTCAATTGCCTAAATGGGCATGGTAATACTGAAGGTTCTGATTGCCTTCTAAACTGTCTCTCGGTAATATCTCGAATCATATATAGGGGTTCATCCTCTTTCTTAGGTTTACTTTTCTGAAGTACCTTTTCAATCTTCCTCGAATATTCTTCGTATTGTTCGAAGTTATCCAAATCAAAAGAATCATTTAAGTTCTTCATCTCAACATAGGTAGAGAACTGATATATCTTTTCTTTTATGTAATCAGAATCCGATAGTGGTATATGATAGAGATTACTTATTAGTTTATTGATATTAGGTATATCATCCTTAGTTACCAAATCCACATAGGTTTTGGATTCTAGTAACTCTTTTAATACTTCCTTTAAGATATTCTCGGAGGGCATTCTGCCTTGCTTCTTAAAATATTTTGATATACCTTCGAAGATAAGGGAGTGTTCTATGAGAACCAGGTAATTGGATTTAATCCTTTTGAGTACTAATCCCCCTTCCTTATCTTTTAAAACAAACCTGAGTATCTCGAATTGAAACTCGGGAGAAAAACTGAACTTGATGTTGTCTTTAAATTTCTTCATATCTATATTGCAATATTATATAAACTAATAGATTTTGATAGTACCGAGATAGTTCTGAGCATGTTGACATCTATCTAGAAACTACTAATCCACTACCTTAAGCTCCCGAATATTTAATATTATTATTTTATATAAGAAAAAATACTTATATTTGCATAACGAATATTTAATAACATGGGAAAAAGTAAAGGAAATAATGGCTCAGAGCTTCATAGATTAAAACCTATGCAGGAATATGATGAAGCTACATTCAATAGACTTTATAAAGTCTGTAAGCCAGTAATCAGAAATCTTACCCATCAGATTGATTATAAACGGTTTAATCTTACACCGGATATTATCCAATCTTATTTCTGGGATAAGATGTTATTTGTTTTCAACAAATACTATGGTGAATGTACTGAAGAACATCTTAAAGCAAGAATCCTTGCATCACTTAGTACATTCAAAAATAAATTGCTTCGTTCTGCATACGGAGAACAAGCCGAGTATAATCAAAGTCTCTTTAAACTCGATGACTTATTTGATAATGATAAGGAATTAGAGGATGATAGTGAAGAAGAGAAAGCTAAATCAGAAATGCTCGATATGATGTATACTTATATGAAGGATAAGCTTTCTCCAGATGCCTATCTTTTGTTTGAGGTATTAATTACTCCTCCCCCTTTTATCAAGGAAAGGCTTGAAAATAGTACTCGAATAACTAATATAATGCTTATCGAATTTTTCGAAATGCCTAAGACTAAGGAATCTATGAGATATATATCAGAACTTAGACAAGATATACAATATTGGGAAGACCGAGCTAAAGAAGAACTTAAGTATTAACACAAAAGAAAAGGGACGTTGGGAAACGCCCCTTTCCGAGTGTTTAGAGTAAACAAACTATGCAAAACAAAAACAAAACAAGAGTTTACTTAGACAATACAAATAATACACATGAGTTATATTAACAACTAATTACGACCTATGATATTTTTTGAATATATCTTAAAGTAATAGTCGGTGGTAACTTTTCGATAGTCAAGGTATCTACCGAAGTCTCTTGTAGGAAAGATTCCCCTATTAAATTCCAACTTACTACAATAGCACCATCTTGAATACCCTTGGTGGGAGTCCCTCTACCGAAGTCTCCATTTAAACCCGTTTCTCTATTAAAGAAAGATTGGGGTCTAACATTCTGCCAGTTATTGGCATCATCCTGTTTACCTTTAGATACACCGAGAGCATGCCTATGTCTTGGTAAATCATCGCCTTTCAATTTAATAACAAAGTTACCTTTAGTGGGAGTATAGAAATCCCCAATATTCTGTAGCATCATCTCGTCTCCAATTTGAATACCTCCGGCCTGATATCCTATTACTATCCTACCTGAAGCCTTTGTATATTCAGCCCATCCTTCAGGGATTACATCGGTTTCCCATAAAATTATTGAACCCATGGGTAAACTAGCAGTATTCAAAGAATCAGAGAATTCCTTTCGGAGAGCCTCAATCCGACTATCGATGTATTGCTTGATATTTAACTTAGTACTAGATTCATCTATTACCGGGAATCCTGAATTTACTTGTTCTAATCTTTTCACTGATTCCTTCATCATACTCTGGGCAGCAGTAGTATAAGGGATTTCTTGGAACTTACCCTGATAGGGTACAATAGCAAAGTTCTCATTTCGTTTGATCATTGCATCAGTACCCTTACCATATACTCCGATAAGAACAACGGAAGTTTTATTATTAGAGTAATAAGGGCAAGCACTCTCTACCATCTCTAGAAGATTGCTATAGGTCATATCGTAATTAGAATATACATCATTATTAATGATATCCGGTGTACGATTCTCTTCGGCAATCGGATAATAAATATCCAGAGACTTTTTAAACAAGGTGTAGAAGCTTTCGGAGGATTCATTCCAATAAGCTACGAAGTCTACTGGATTATCTACTGGTTCAGAAATAGTAGTATGTACTGCAAAGAGTAATACTTCTTCTGTTGAACCTTGGGTACCTTGGATGTTCTCAATAGTAATCGTTTGTTCATCGGATATAAATACATACCCATCTCTTGAAATACATCCAAAGTTCACGTCTGGCAATTCTCCATCTTCTGAAGCCTTTGCCATATACCTTGCCATAATCCTATCCTTGATTACATTAGCAAATTTACTTCCAGCAACTCCCTGAGGAGATACCACTAACTTGTTACCATTTATGGTGGCTGAGCCAAATCCACAGAATGGCCCCAAACCAGAAGGGGCAGCAATTGCTTCGGCTGCTTCCTTAGATTTGATTATACCTTCATACTTAAAGTACGTTTTCATTGTTCTTTGTATTTTTAAAGTTATTCTTTTGTTCTGCCATATCCTTAAATGCTTCACCTACATCCTTGAACTTGAGGGTTAACAATTTAAAGAGTATTCTCCATATACTGTACCGTTTCTTAATACCATGTATTTCACAGATGTGTCCATATATACTATCTATTTCGAAACAGTAGCATATTACCATAACAGTTATTGATACCACTATTGGGTTCAGCCCATAGGGTTCCCCAATAGCTTTACCAATTACAGCCCCAAGTAAGATATAACAAATATAATCAACCAGCTTATTTAGGGTTCTCCTACCGGCCCTTGACTTTCGAATGACTATATCTTGTACTCTACTTGCAGATATACCAAACCATAAATCTGAAAGTATCAATATTATGGCAAGTAATATCATCCACCTAAGGTCATAAATAATTTGGGTACATTCTCCAAATAAACCAATCATTGAAGTCTTGAACAGAGATTGAGTAGTAGTCTCTGTTACATTGTCTATTGCACGCTTTATCATACTTCTTCAATTTTCCACATTTGATTACTATAAGTGGTAATGGTAAATGTCTTCTCAGAAGTGTCATTTGATTCCCATTCCAACTTTTGAGGATTAACGCTTAATAAGTCAGCATCTACTACCGTAAACTTAGCCCGTACCGAAGTATCGGCAACTGATTCAAAAATGTATTCTCCAGCGGTAGCCGTAGTAAATTCATATCCGGCTCCACCAGTATCAAAAGTAGTTACTTTGCCAACTTGTCTAACTCTACTATCGAATTCAGCTTTATTAGAACTACACCTAATTAAACAATATACTTGTTTAATGGTACCCTTTAATTCGGCATAACTTGGGTCAACGGTTAATTCTATAATAGTAGGGTAATCTTCCAATATTACTTGACACCTTAATGAAGAACCATCATCTGCCACAAAAGTATAAGTACCTGCTTTAGTTAATACAATCTCGGATTCAAGATTATAGGTTTCCCCATTCTCATCACAAGTAGCAGTACCACTTACATTGACCCCATTTTTCATTTCCTCAAGATGGAACTTACAAGCAGACTTCTCATCCAGTAATTGGTATACTGCATAAGTATCATCTATCTGGTCTTCTGGTAATGCCCAGTTGGGTTCTTTCCAATGACTGTCTGTAGCATCCGAAGGTACTATCTTTAATTTATTCTGATATACTACTGGAGAATTATTAACTACCAAAGTAGTCTTAGCAGTAGGGTAAGCTACAGACTGGAAGGTATAAGTCCCTGCCCTATTTGCAGTATATACATAACCATTCTGAGCATTAAAGGTTTCCCCAGTTTCAATTACCCTTACTCTGTAATCATCCCCATTACCAGAAATACGTTGTATCTTTACTGTAGCTTTTGCAGAGCCATTGAATAATGTGACTGTTGGTGGGCTAACAGTAATTCTATATACTGCAGTCTTACCAGATACTACTTCGAATATACCTACACCTTCATTGGTTTCCCTTTTATCCAGTGTACATTTAAACTTATAAGTACCATAGCTAATAGCTATAAACTTATCACCGTTCTTAAACAACTTAGTATCACCAATTAGCCTACAATATAGTTCACCAGTAAATGATTCTGGGTAATTCGATTCGATGGTAAGAGTGGTAGTAGCATCCTTGATACTTTGCTTATCCCCAACTCTAAATTCAGAAGGTGTACATCTTACCTTATATGTAATCTCTTCTCGAGTTACAACAAAGGAAGTTTGCTTTACTGGGAACTCTACAATCTCAAAGATGTAGGTACCAGGCTCTGAAAATTCCCAAGTTGAGCCAGAGACTTTCACTATATCAGTACCGGATAATCGTACATTACGGGTTTTCACGGTACCCTTATAGGATACGTTTGCCCTTACTACTGTACTTACTTTTAGGTTAGTAGGAGTTATCTTTCCAGTAATAGGGTCACAAGTAATAGAATATACTCGATTATAAGATTCTTGATTAACCGTGATTTGAGTTACCTTAGTAGGGTCTCCCACACTTCTAAAATAATAAGTACCTGCTCTGGGTATATTAAAAATGGAACCACTTTCGTGTTTAGTGTAACCCCAATTTATATTATCACTGGATATCTGATATCTTAGGTCTGCATTTATCCAATCTGAAGTTACAGTTACCTTTACCGGTACTTCATTTACCTCTGAAGTAATAAGATTGGGTTGGTCCGGATTTACTAACTCAGCTTTAATTGTATACCCATCATTTACGGTAAACCCATATTGAATATCGAAAGATACATGATAGGGTATGAACCTTTTAAAGAAAGCCTCTACAGCTTCTCTAAATTTTCTAAAAGCTGCCGAGTTCGAAGTATATCCATGACCTGTAAGTCTAAAGGTTACTGGTATACACTGAGAACAATCAAAAGTATTATCGTAAGTATACTTATCGTCATACTGATAGTATTGGTCAAAGTGTGGATTGCCTTTTACCCAACCATCATAGCTATCTGCTTTTGCGGGGTCTGTTACTACGCAGGTTAATCCATACAACCTCATCATTATCTCGAAGAACTCAGAGGTGCCTCTTATTTTAAAAAGAGATATTGAGTACTTCAATATGTTTCTTACTTGAGTACTGGTTAATGTAAGGGGTCCTTCCTTTGGGATTATCCAAAGTTTTGATAGTTCTTGGAGTTTACTATCAGAGTAGAACCCATTAAAGTACTCTGCCCATTTCTGTGCATCTATAGTGTTCCCATAAGCAAAGGGCATTTCTCCAAGAAATTGCCAAAGGAAATTGAGGTACATATCTGGTGCCTTATCTATATCAATAATATCCAGAATGTTCTCAATGTCCTTCGTAATATAATCTTCAAAATGCTCTCCACAAATTTCTAGAAACCTCTCTAAGATGCCTTTGCCATTTACCTTATAAGTGTCTTGGTCCTTATATTCGAATGGTAAAAAATCAATTAGATTTTTAAGGTTCACCATTTTTATACGATTTCATTTACTGTTAATGTTAACTGTGAATCATTTTCGAATACCGGTAAGTTAAAACCTGGGTCTTCATAATCATGGTTGGGTTCTGATACCGTAATAGAATACCGATAACCCGATTGATAACTGTTGTTCTGAATGCCCAAAGAAAAATCAAAACCGTTAGCTTTATCGATAATCTGGATAGAGCTACCAACTGAGCCAGTAGTTACATAACCATTTGATACCGAACGTACTGTAAAGGTAGTTGAGGAATTGAAGATTATGTAGTAGGTCATAGAACCCTTTGCCTTGTTTAATTTAAACTGGCCCAGGTTTAGTTCCTTATTACCATAAATGGTAGTGGGCCATGGTTTAATATAAAACTTGGTAAGGTGAAGGTAATCTACGGTTGATAAGTTATCTATTAGGGCATATATATCCGATACCCTTACGCTTCCACCTATCTGAGCTTGCTCTGGAGAATAGGCATTGTATAATGATGTAAGAATTTGAGTTTGTATCTCTGCAGTCTTATAAGACTTCTTACCGGTAACATCCATCTCTAGAATAATCTGAACCTTACCTGCAGACTTAACCTTCAACCAAGTAGTCATAGGAGCCCTTTGAGATAATAGGTTGTATACCCTATTTATTAATTCGGAAGAAGCAACAGCTCCACCATCTGGGCTAATATATATAGTAAGCTTTCTACCACATTCATAATCGGCTTTAGCTTTATTTACTCCATCAACTAACATAGCTAAACTTTCGAAATCCTCTTTGGTAATTGCTACTCCCAAAGTCTTTACACTCAAAGGTATGTGTTCCTTGAGCATGGTAAAGTTTTCGTAGTTTGAACCGCCTCCAGCATCATAAGCATTACTTACAGTAGCATCCATAATTGAGGAAGATATTACTGAAGGTACCGATGTAATGGTATTACTCTTTACATTACCCTGAGTACCATTGGTTAAGTAGAATACCACATTGGTTATTTTTGCTCCTGCTGCAGGCTTCTTACCAAAGGTACCATCTCCAAACATTATATAAGGATTGAGTGCCTCATCTACTGAAACCATGAAATGCTTATCTGTGGGTTTGGATTTTGCAAATGTATCTACTAATACCCAAGTTTCCCCACCTATCTGTAATGACATAGAGCCTTGTTCATAATACTTACCATTGGGTAGAGTACCAAGATGAATTATAACTCTATCTCCAGTGGGTATTACCATATTATTGAGAGCGCTTGCAGTATACTTCTCATGTTGTATAATTGGTACTTTACAAGTGGTTACATTTGAATACCAAGTTACGTCTCTGGCAGATAACCAGGAATTACCACTAGAATCTGTAAATAAAGTTCCTTGAGGTATAGTTAATTTAGCTCCGATAGAATTACCAGTAATACTTCTGGATAAGATTACATCTACTGTAGCAGCAATTGCTGCTCGAGCATGATAATCTACCAAAGCCCCATGTTTAACTACCGAATCATACCTTCTTGCCGTAGATAGGAAAGTTTCCCTTGCCATGTTATCTACATAGTAGTGAAGTACTTCGGCAATTGCCGCAAACAATGAGAGGATGATAATTAAGATGTTCCCCTCCGAATAATCCGTTATGAGTTTCTGACCTTGAGGGTCTTTGAGTCCCATAAGGGATTCAACCAGCTTGGCCTTAATCTGTTGATAAGACCTCTGGTATGGGTTAAGCCATTTATTTGTGATTCCCATATTATTGTGTATTTAATGAATTATCCGACCGGTCATAGGTGATATCGAGGTACTGACTAGAATTTGTTCCATTTACTACATAGGTTACTTCTATGTGTATTTTTGCATCAACTCTAGTAACTGTGATACTTTGGAAGGTTATTCTCTGTTCCCAAGCACCTATGGCTTGTTTTAAAAACTCTTTAATTATAAAACTTAGGGCTTGTGAGTTTGGTTCCTCAATACATTGCCATAGTTTACTACCAAAGTTTTCCTGTCGAAATCTCTGACCTATCATGTAGTATAATATTGAACTTATATTATCTCTGATAAGTTTGAAATCTCCGTTCACTGGGTACCAACCTCTTTCCCCATTTTCATTGGTTGTAAGTTGGATAGGGTAAGTTACACCTATACCAACTAAGTCTGTAAAGTAATTCTTTTCCATTAGTGTATGCAGGTTTTATCCTCATAATCGTCTACAACGAATTGTGAGAAAGGTTTAGTTACTTGAGTTACTGTAGGACCTGAAGAACCTGGTCCAGTAGTTACACCTGAGTGTACATGAGAATTGAACATACTGCGAAGTTGTTCTAGTTCTTGGATAGTTTGATTTAGTTTTTCGGTTAATTGAGCAATATTGATTAACCCATGGTTTTCTCCCGTATTTAGTATAACGGTATCACCTGAAGATACATTGATATCCTTATTAGCTGATACCACTACATTAGATTCAGAATAAACTGAGATATCTCCATTAAAATAAAGGTTTAGTTTCCCATTATCATCGTCTATTACAATGAGATTGCCTTCTGGAGTAACTATCCCCATCTTATTGGGGCCATCCAAGGGTTGGGGTACTTGATTCATACTCCAACCATGATATTCCCATAAGGGTTTAGTAGGATCACCAAATTCAAAAGTAATGAATACTATATCTCCTACCTTAGGGGCTAAGAACTTAAATCCACTACTTATTGAACCATGTTGTCCTTTCGGTAAAGCCCAAGCAAAGGTACCTCCCATTACTTCTGGTATACATACTTTTACCCTATTCATCTTCTTTTCGGTATCATTATTATCAACAACTATCCCCCGATAAATAGAATAATATCTTCCAAGACCCTCTAATCCTTCTTCTGTTATTATCTTTGCAGTTTCATAGCCCATAATTACCTCGCTTCCTTATTCTTGATATATTCCTTAAATCTCTTTATGGCTACTTCCATATAATCGAATTTAACCCAATAATCATCAGGTACTTGAATATCCTTAATGGTTATTTTTCCGGGTATTACCTTACCCGAAGAAGTAGTTAAACTACCAGAACTTACAGCTATACCTTCGGCTTTCTCGATTGGAGTCTTAGCCAACACCTCTGTATAATAAGCCTTCTTCCGAGCCATTTCATCCCTACGTTTAACATCTAATACATTTCCTTCCTTATCCATAATACCGGATTCAATGAAATAGGCAATCTCATTATAAGTCCAACTCAAATCTAATTCATTGATATTACTTAAAGCCTTCTTATCTTTACCCTTAGAAGTTATAGCATTAGCTTTAGCATCATTAGCTACAACGGTTTGAGTAGACAAACCAGTTTTAGAAGTAGTAGAACCAGCTCTACTTGAGTTCTTCACTAGCTCTAAATTAGTTACATATCCCTGACCTGCGTCCATAGAGTGGGTACATTGTTTTATATACCAAGGACCAGACCACCGTTTACCAACATTCTCCAAGATTAATACCTGAGAAGAAGCTAGTAATGGTCTTCCAACAACTTGCATCTGACAAACTAGTTTACTCTCAGTATGCTTTAAACCTCCATTAGCATTAGCATTAGCTGCCCATGCCCACTTATCTATTCCACCGTATCTACTGAATAGATTATGGTAAAGTTTGTACAGGGGTATTTCAACATTAGCCTTTTTCCAATGTTGGACTTTTACTGTAACACTGAAGACACCAAGACTTGGGTTTAATGTGTTTTTATATTTGATAACTGGAGTGTCATCAATCACCGCAGTATAGGGACCTTTCTTTAATGCGGATATACCTCGATAAACACTTTCTTCGTCTTCTAGTCCCCAAGCATTAGCTCCACCCTTAGGGGTATGCTCTGGGTCAAAGTCTCTTGGGTCCAGGTCTTCTATGACCATGTATTCCATTTGTTCTTTGCCCTCAAAAAGGTATCTTTCGTTCTTGAGGATATTGTATATATCTTCATCTAATGTCTTACCATTAACCACATTCTTAAGAGCTGCATTTAAAGCTGCCCGTCTATCAGCAGGAAATTCTTCCCTTTGAATGGTTTTGTTTATGATACTTCTTACCTGGTCTGTACTAAGTTCATTAAGGAATTTTTCCTTACCTTGTCTATATGCTTCGGCGGGATTAGAAGCAGAATATTCGGCTACATCCTGATTCCATTTATCATTCAATTGTTTCCTAGCTTCAAATGCAGCTATTAAGTTAGGGTCAGTCTTTAAGGTATGATTTATCCTCATCTGCATAATAGTTGGTATATCTTGAGGATTATTTTCAGCCCCATATTTATCTACTGAAGTATGCCAATTCTTATAATATACCCCATTATTCTCATTAGCTACTATCTCCGGTAATTTTTCGGTATCATCAATCCCAGTGCTTAATACTTCTAAGTCTTTACTCTCTGGATTAATAGTAGGAGAGAGTGTAGCCTTAACTCTCTTAGTCACTTTTTGAGTAGAGAATTGAACACTGAGTACTTCTCCATTCTCACCATGATAAGTATAAACGGTTACTGGTTCTTCGTGGAATTTCCTATTGTGTATATAAATAACATTATCTCTTGAATCTATGTACCAAGGACCATTAGTATAACCCCTCATCTTCTGTTCTAATTGAACTAAGATATTCTTGCCAACTAACCCAAAGTCACTATTAATTAGAGCCTTCAAATCTTCTGGCATAGCCACTTCTGCTACTCCACTGTACCTATTAGCATAAAGCACCTTTCCAGTAGTAGTACGAGTATTCTCTGTGGGTACCTGTAGTGACTCATATACTTTATTACTTATTATTCGTTGTTCCATTACTGAAAGATTTCTATGATTACACCTACACCATTATCACAACCACCATCTAAATACGAAGATAAGCTGTTCTCTGAAGCTTCAGAGAAATTGTATGGTGGCTGATATCTTAAATCACCAATAGAGTCTATACACTTGATAGTTACATGGGTACCAGTAGAATCAAACTTTGCCTCAAAGTCCCTAACCTTGATAGTTTTAATTGGACCCGATATGAATTGACCGTCTGGGTATATGTATCCCCACTGTAAGCATATCACACTACCTTCTTGTAAAGCCTCTATGTCTACAGTATCTGGATCTCCAGTATCAAATGTAATTGTAGCAAGATTTTCTTTTTCTTCATCATACCTATAATTCCAGGTACTAATATAAGCTCCAAGAGGTATACCAGTAATAGGATTCATTATCGGCATACCCCTAAAATCGAATAGAGCCAAATATGGTTGGCTCATTCCATTATATAATATAGGTTTTTGTTTAGCTGCCATAAACTGGGATTCTTATAAGTGTTCCACTTTCTACCTCTTTAAAAGGATTTAGTATACCATTAGCTTCTGCAATAAGATACCATTTACCAGAATCACCATAATATCTATAGGCTATATTCTGTAAAGTCTCCCCATCCTTAACGGTATGTTGAATATCGTTTGAGGATGAAGGTACAGAAACTACTGGAGCTTCTAAAGAGTAATCACCATCTCCGTAATTTAGAGCATAGGCATTATTATAAGGACTAGCTCCTATTAGATATTGGTTAACATCAATCATATTTAATACCTCCTGTCTTTTTAAGTGAATCGGAATTTATAAAATCCCCATAGGATAAGTTATATGCACTTACTCTCTTGAAAATCAATTCTTGAGTTGCTGCTGCAGGCAATAACCTACCATTACCAAAAGTAGCTGGCTTTCCCGGTACCCTTACTCTATAACCATTCTGGAAGTTCTTCAGAGTATAGGTTGCTGAAGTAAGAATGTAGTTGTGATTATCAAATATACCGGAATCCCCCCACTCAATCTTAACAATGGGCGGAGCTGTCTGATAACCATTAGCTTTAGTCCAGGCCTCTAATAATCTACATTTATTAATTACCTCCTCAGGATTTTCGGGGTCATTACAGTACCAAGACACATTGAATTGAATAATGTCTTCAGCTCCAGTAAAGTGATACATTGGTACATTACGTCCCATGGATTTAATGGTTGCCCATGTAGTTTCTCCTCTGAAGTCCAACTCTGGAGGTCTATTCTGTAGGGTAATATATTGAGTAGGATTAACAGTCATGTTATATATCCTTACCTCATTCTGATATATAATATCTGGTTTAGCCTCGAAGTTTCTGTAATTAGTAGTATTCTTATTTCCCTTTGCTGGGTCTACTCCCTCACTCTCCTCTAATCTCGGGAATTGTAATTCCATCCTCCATTTAGTCTGGAGTTGTTTGTTTAGAATAGGGTTCTTAGAGGATATCTGAGCTTCTCCCATTACCCCATTGGGAGTATAGAGTTTACCCTTTGGAGCATCATCTTTGGGAAGAGTAGAAAGAGTTCGATTGAGTAATATCCGAGCTCTCCATAGTTTATTTAAGGGGCCAGTAAGAACACCTGCTGTATCTCTTGTAAGGTCATTGTACTTTTCAACAACCTTACCTGCTGCTTTATTTAATACTCTAGCCATAGTGTTTTTAATTTTATAATCCTAATGCTACACCAGTATAATCTTGCTGAGAACCCAAAGAATAATCTCCCAATATCTCACCATCTACACTGATGTTAATCTTACCATCTTTTAATCCATCTCTAATAGCTGCTCTCATTGCATTCAAGAACCTTTCTTCATTCTGAGCCCTGATTGCAGATGGGTCTTCTTTACTCTGAGCTTCTGTATTCCTATCTACTGACTTAATAAGACTGCTTCCTACCTCTATTAATAAGGGAAGACCGATAGTAATAGCTAACCCCACGGGTCCACCAAGTAATCCCATAAGTCTACCTCCTAAACCCAAAGCTGCAGAAGTAGCTAACTTCTTACCAGCTTGCTTACCTCCTTCACGTACAGTTGTGGATATTAAATTAGTACCACCAAGAGCAGTACCTTGAGATACTCTTCTACCCATTGAATCCCGATAATAAGCTCTACCTCTCTTATCCTTACCCATAAAGAAACCTCCAGACAAGGGTATAGATTTTCCCATTCCCAAAGTTTGAGCAGCTATTGAACTCATCATGAAAGATATATTCCTTAGATGGGCTTCCATAATAACAAACTGAGCATTAGTCTTTGCAGTTGCCGTAGACATACCTTCAGTAGAAGCAGTAGCAATAGTCTGTAAATATCCTACAGACCTAATAATACCTCTTACAGTATTAAATCCTGCAACAATAGTACCTACTACTACTCCAGTAGCAGCAACTCTAAGACCAAAACTTCCAACCCAAGTTTCTGAGATAGAATTAATTACTTTGATTATAGAGTTACCCACATTTAGTACTGGGGTAAAGATTCTACCCAAAGCTGCACCTGCGGTAACTGTTAAGTTCTCTATACTTGATTCGAATTGGTCAATTACACCTGCATCGGTTTTAAGACGTTCTTCATTGAGTCGATTTACTGCCCCAATGTTTTGGTCATAAGTAGCAAGTATCTTACCCATCTTATCTCTACCAGAAGCAATATCCCTAAGTACGGGGAGCATACCACGATTACCACGAACACCAAAGATATTGAAGAAGGTTGGTGTTTCTATCCGTGAAGGTAAATCTACTGCTGCCTTAGCAAACTTCTGATAGATAGTGTAAAGGTCTATAAGGTTACCTTGAGCATCGAAGAATTCATCTGGACTTAAGCCCAGGTCTGCTAAAGCGTTATAGCCTTTCTTTTTTTGATTAACAAGGGATAGTTGTAAGTAACGAATCATATTAGCCAGTGAGGTACCTGCCATAGAACCTTGTATACCCATATCCCCCAATACACCAATAGCAGCAGCCGTTTGCCGAAGGTCTACTCCAGCAGTTGCCATATCTGCTCCTGCATAAGATATGGACTGGGCTAAGTCTGTTAAAGATATGTTTGCATTAGTAACTGCAGTATATAAATCATCGGTTACTCTAGCGGCTTCTCCCATTGGGATTTGGTACATTGACATGATATTGGTCATCAAGTCAGCTACACCACCTTTCTGTCCCACTGGCATTGTAAAGATTGAAGCCAGCTTAGATGCTGGCCCAATCATTTCTTTAATAGCATCGAATTTATTACCCGCCATAGCCAGGTATCTTTGTCCTGATGCAACATCCGAAGCAGTAAGGGGAGTTATCTCATTGACATCTTTTGCCAATTGTAACATTTCTCTTTGTTCTGCAATGGTAGCACCAGCAATTTTCGAAGCAGTCCAAACTTCATTCTGAACACCCGCAGAGTATTTATAGGCCCTTGCCATCCCCCCTACGAGCTGCATTCCGAAGTCCATTGTATTGGAAGCTGACATCTGTATACCTCTATTCCAGGTATTCATATCATTCATCATTGTTCTGAATGACCCAGATATCTTGCCAGCTTCTTGAGAGAATCGGTCTTTTAAAACCATGGCAACACCGACCTCTACTATACTCCTACTGGTATTCATAATTTACTTTCTTTTCTTTAATTGTTTATAATATTGCTCGGCCATTTCCTTGAATATTTTCCTTATTCGATACGGAAGACGTAAAAAGCCGAAATAGTCTAAGGCTATCTCGGCTCTGGTGATATAAACAAAATCACTCTCTAACATTACTCTTCCGTCAGGTAGAAAAAATTCGGTGCCCAAACTATAGGATAAGTTCTTTCTTCTCCGGTGGTTGGATTAGTGATATGGGATTCACCCTTGAAGATAGGGTCCATAGATAAGATATGCTTTCTCATCTCAGCCATATCCTTTGCAGTAAACGGAGTAAAGTTTTCTACCCTCTCCCAACTACCATCAACCTCTAAGTAAAGGTTCCGACAAAGAAGGGGAGCATTCTTAGTTTGTTTATCCAAAGGCAACTTCATGAACTCTTGTTCTCCCTTACCTGTCATACAATCGAATTTAATCTTCTTGCCAGATGAAAGAATGTATTCATGGTCTACCAATCTAACCCCTTCTGGATAGTAAGGGATAGCATCTGGCTTCTGATTTAAATCCTCTACAGTTGGAGTAGTACCGTAATCGAAAAGGAACTCATGAAGGTCTTGGCCATAAGTAATCTTACCACCATTCTCTTTGCCCCAATCATATTCGAATTCTACCTCCTCTCCCAAAGAGAAGATACGAGAATTGAAGATAATAGCATAACGGTCATTGACTGGTAAGTTAAGGGCATCATCTACGGTTAATTTCCCATTAGTGGTAGCAGTAGTTCTAATTACAATTGCTGCAATGAACTTGGTAAGGTTCATCAAAGTCTTCATGTCTGAAAGGTTACTGAGAATATCTTCATCAGCACCATTCTGTTCTCTGATTTCATATTCGAAACCAGAAGGTCCGGTAAATCTAAATGTTCTAAATTCCATAATTTGATATATTTAATGTTTACAAATGTTCATAGTACTCCGTATAACAACACGAAAGGGGTGAGCTCCTATCACAGGAATCCCACCCCTCCACCGAATCTTAGTGAAAATAGACTAAGGAATTAGTATTTATCTGCAGTACCAACTGAGAACTCTATGGACTCAATGGTATTCTCTGAAGCCATTCTGTCCAAGTCTAAGCCGGTAATCTTACATGGCCATACCTCTTCGAAGACGTGGGTATTAAGAACCGAGACTCCATCTTCGGCAAGTTCATTTACAATAGCCGTTTCCCAATATTGGCTTGGTACCAAACCTCCACCAACTATGTGGTCTTGGCAAGCATAAAGCCAATCATGAAGCCATGTGTCTGAACCTGCAGTAGTCATAAGTTTCTCTACAATAAGATTACCTATAGTAACCCTACCCGCAGTTTTAACGTCTCTATTGACGTCCCCATGAGCAACCTGGTCAATTTCAATATCTGGCAAAGTACAACTTTGGAATAGATAAGTATTGATAGGGTGTTTGGGGAACATGATGCTCCACAAGAATTTCTTCCGTGGGTTTTTTACTTTTGCTCCCATTGTGTTATGAGTTTATAAGTTATTACTTGTTTCTACGATTGATACTGCCTTAGAAGCTGCATCGATTACAATCTCCATAGTTACCTCTTGCATAGGAACTACATCCTTATACTTAAGGATAGCACGGTACTTACCCTGACGAGCATCTGCTTCGTTATTAACAGAAAGGTCATCCCAAGAAGTTGCATCTTGATCACCCATCCAGGTATACTCGGTCATAGCATCTTCGTCTACCAAAGAATCCAAGGTAGGTTTAACCTCCAACCAGATTCTCTTCCAAGTACTCCAAACGTTTGGTTCTTCGATATACTTGTTGAGTACCGGGCGAAGGAACTTCTTCAAGTAAAGATTCAGTCTTACGATTGAAAGGAACCTTTCAGAATCCTGTTTCACTTGAGAAGAGAAGCAATGCCATAGCATGGTTTGCTTACCTGCATCTGGAGTATCTTTGATTACCATCTCATTGATATAATTCTGAGCAAGAGTGTTCAGTTCGTTATATCGAGAAGGAGAACCATAGTTGGGGCATACTGGACCAACTGCATCTCCAATAACCCCTCGGTTCATACCAGCAAAGGATTTCCAAGGACCATATTGAGTAGCAGAGGCATCTCCCAAACCAACAATAGTACCCACTACATCGGAATCCTGAAGATTACCGTTTTCGTTGTAGTACTTAAGTCCACCACCAAAGTAGGCAATGTACTTAGAGTTACCTACAGTACCAAGGCAAGTCTGTACCCAAGTTACCTGAGCTTTGTAATCTCTTGCCTTGGTACCTTGAGTATAATGGGTTAAATGTTTGGGAACTTCGATATACAGTACCCATTCCATCAATTCCTTTGCCATATCTGCAGCAGCCTTATATACCTTGAGTACATCTGAATCGGTAGTAAGGTGTTGAGAGATATGTGAAATAAATAATTGGTAGAAGTCTGTGTAGTCTTTTACCAAGTCCAGTGAAGCAATCCATTCTTCGGCAGTTGGAGTGGAACCTGCCCTACCGATAGTACCATTAAACAGTTTCTCTGTTTCGGAGGGTGCAGCATCTCCCACGGTAATAGTGATAGCATTCTTAGTACCATCAATATTATCGGTAAGCCACTTAATTAGGTTTTCAAAAGAAGAACCTGCAGTAATTACCGGCTTAATATATTCCGAGTTCTTAGCAAATGCACTAAGAGCAAGGTAATCTACCGAAGTGTTATTGTTATCATCGGCAGTTTTGTAGGTTATTACTGGGCCCTGTTCAAGTACTTGCCCATTAGCTGAATATATTTTATAATACAAGGTATTAGCTTGCTTATAAAAACCAACCTGGAAAGTATTTGCACTACCAATTGGATCTCCATATCCCTTGGTTACTAATCCAAAACTATAAGTAGTACTATCAGATTTTAAAGTAATCAAAGCAGAGGGTTTAGTTGGGTTAGTTACAGCAGAAGCAACTGAGATTTCATCTTCTGAATCTTTAGCTTTTCTTACCGCAGCCGGAGAAGCAGTTACTGTACCTTGAGTAGCTCCTTTGCCAAGTACTCGAATAACACGAAGCTTAGAACCACCTTGCAAAGCCTTTTCGATATTTGATACAGAACCATCGGGTACAATTTCAGAACCATAGATTCTTTGGAACTGAGAGAATGTAGAGATGATTTCTGAAGGGTCATCGTATGGACCTTTAGTAGTTCTAGCCAATACACAAGAAACTCCTAACATGGGAGTAGTTTGAAGAACATTGTTGTTCTTAAACTTAAAATCAACATGAGGTGAAGTTGGCATAATTCTATTGTGATTAAAGTTAATTACTCGTTTAATTTATACCCTAGAGTATTGTACCTATACCTTAGGTACTTTTAACTCTAGCATCTCATTTTCGTTTTGTTCTAACAATCCAATGAGAACTGAGATATCCTTGATAGGTGTAAGTGTACCTTCTTCCAAAAGCTTTTCTGGGAGAATACCATCTTTACATACATAGGTATATACCTTTTCGAGTATACCATGTTCTACATCGGGATGGTCATAATAATTACCAATTTCAATGAATAGGTTTCCGGTGGGAGCAAGCCTGCCCTTTTCCCATTCCTCTAAATCATTGAAGTAGGGTCTCACGTATCCTCTAGCAGGTAAGCCAGTATATAAGATTGTATGTAGCAATCTCATATCTGCTTGTGTTTGAGAAACCAGATGTACATCTATGGTAATATCCTTAGTTTCATAAGGAAACTCTGAAGCTTGGTAATTACCATCCTCAAGTTTATCACCAATGATGTATTTATTCACACCAATATCTCCAGCATAATAACCCTGTAGTTCTATGGTTATTCTTGGGAGAGTCTTTGGGCCTTTTACTTGATTATTCCCTATACCAAAAAGTGGTATAAACTTCTTCATACCTTTGATTGCCTCTTGAAATCTTTTTTCGTTTTCTTGAGACAAAGGTAAGAAGTCTTCTGGGTTTAAGGTAAGACCCATTTCCAACATTGTACTAAGTAGAGAGATATAAAAAGTTCTTTCTACTATTTCTTCTGAGTTTACCATTAAAATCCTAATCTAATATCCTAATCTAATATATAATCGAACACTTTGATTGCCATTGTCATTAATATACCCATTATAAGTTAACCAAACACCTCCAAAACCACTCCTTGTGGTTTGTAAATGACCAACACAATTTAATTCACTAACCCATTGAGTAGCAATATTTGAAGGATAATCGGTAAGCCATACTTTAAAGGGTGTTGGTTCTGAACCAATACCTCCAGGTAATTGACCCTCTATTGTATCACTTATATCGGTTATCTTAAATTGTTTTATAAATTTAGCAACTTGAATACCGTTGATAAGGTAGTACCGATAACCCTTTACATTACTAATCCGAGCAGTACTAATATTTTGACCAGGATTTGGGAATGGTATATTCGGGGTTGGTTCAAGGCCATACTCAGTAGTTCTAGTACCTGGAGATTGAGTTATATTTAAAACTATCTCAGTGTTAGGTTCTTGCTGTAAGATAATCTTAACTATAGTAGTTCTTTCCAAGGGGTCATAGTTACTGGGGTTATGTTCTTGATTAGTAGATTTAGTTTTGATAGTAAGCTTACCTGCGGCATTAGCTTCTCCAATTTCTTGGGTTACCTCTAACCAATCTGAGGAGCTTTCAACTTTCCAATCTATAGCACGATATTCATCTTGAGGATTATTATCGATAAACTTCTGTTGGTAACTATATACCCCTATTTCTAGAGTCTCACCCCCTTTAGTACCATCGAAAGTATGTGAAGTAGTTTCCGGAGTGATACTAAAATAAGTTCCCCAGGTCTCTACTATTTTAGGAGCAGCCTTTTGTATCAGAGTTACTTCCCTTTCTACACCCTGAACTACTACCTTGAGGACCTGCTCTTTTAAGGTCTGTTCTGTATTTACTGCTTTCGGTTTTACACGAATGGTAGCAGTACCAGTTCCTGATAGTGAAGATATTTCAAAATTTACTGCCATTATATAATCCTCCTTATTTCTTTTCTAACTTCATTACGTATTTCCTTTTGTAAGGCAGCTTTTCCACCAGCAGCCTTAAATGCAGGAGCCCAGAGAGGACGAGGTGGTAAATTACCATCTCTACTACCATACTCTAACATGATAGCTATCTGATTCAAAGTTTTTCTTGAAGTCTTACCAGTATAAGTAATCTTCTTGATTCCAATTGGTAAACCAACGAAAGTTCTTTTCTTACCTTTTACTAAGGTAACTGACCTGGCATATTGCCCCGTAAGATTTAACATGGTATGGTCCCCATATTTCTTTAGGGTACCAGGAGCATGTGGTGGCCATGATACTCCTGAACCTCTTGGGGGAACACCCGTATTCAAACTTCGTCTTACTATACGAAGAAGTTGATTACCAAACTTTTCTGTACCTTTCGCATAGCCCTTGGTTAAGATACTTGGAGTTTTGGCAATCAACCTTTCTGCACGAGCTTGTTCTCGTTTATCTACGTATATTTCTAGAGGGCCAATTGGAGTCGATAGTGTAATATTAACCGACTTACTTGGCATAATTCTTATTATTGTTTAGGTTTATCTAATCCCAATTCTTGAGCAATCCTTAATAAAAGGGTTTCTTGGTTAGTTAACCTCTCATTCATGGATAACTTAAATTCTTCGAAATCTGGAGCAGGATTACGAGGTGATTCTGAACGATTATTAATTAAACCAAGAATATTATCGCATTCAGAAACAACTGCCTCAAATAAATACTGGTGTTGTATATAACCTAGGATATATTAATAGATAGATTAAATACATAATCATAGGTTATAGTTGCAGCCTTCTGAGTTATATTGACTGTAAGCTCCCAACCCTCATCATCATTTTCTGCTTGCCTTAATTTAAGGGTACCCGACCTTGTTGATTCTACGGTATTCTCTGTTAAGGTTAAGGTTAACCCATAGTTTCCATTATCACTTGATAACATTGTGATTGCTACATTTGTAACCCAACTTGGTTTTGAGGTTACAGTTAAAGCTAATGGGTATCTTGTACTTATTTCAGAACCGTTTATTACCTTAGTCTTAAAAGAATAAGCTACATCAACTGTAAAGTTATTACCTCCCAAAGCCGAGACTACTGGTATAGAAGTAGTTCTAGAACCAGTAGGGGAAGTAAATGCCAGGTAATATTTATAAGATACACTTATACCGCCCTGAGTGATATCCACATAATCGGAAGCACCCCCATAAGAAGCAGTAATTCTAATGGACCTACTACCAGTACTGGTATTCTCAGAAGCACTAAGAGTAGTACCTGATAAGCTAAATCCTGAGGTACCATTGGTACTTAAACTCGGAGTAGCACTATCGGAGCCATCGAGAACATTTGAACCAGAAGTATAATTAGCATACCTTAGTCTACTTGCCATTGGGTACAAAGTTACACTACCTCCAGTATTACCGATAGTATAAGAACTTGCAGTTAAGCTTACCCTCCAAGAGCCATAAGTATACCCAGTAAATTCGTTTGCTGCCTGGTATACTGGTACACTTACAGATTTGGTTTTACCATTTAGTGATAAGGTACCAGTAAGGGCTCCTACCTGGGTTCTAGATTTAACCGTAGTTCCCAAAGAACCTGCACTAACTGCAGTACCATAACTAATGCTAGCACCGCTTGTAATTGTGCCACCTCCAGTTGTAGAACCATTCCATCCCCAAGTCTGAGAATATGATGGCATACTTGAGAATGAACTTCTACTTCCTCCACTTGCAGGTATATCGGATACACTTCCTCCACTTGCTGTAATCTCACTGTAAGTCCTATAACCTGCCGACTGAGAACAAGATAGGGTTAACTTCTTCCCTGTTTCAGCTTGGGTTAAGGTTACCGTACCACTTCGTGTACTGGTAGAAGTATTATTACCCATAGTTACAGAAGTACCACTTCCAGATACACTACCAGAGTTGGCTCTAGTATAAGTTAAAGCAATTTGGTTACCATAATTATGCCCATTTCTCAATTCTTGCTTGTAAGAAGCAACGGTAAAGGTTTTAGTACCTCCTGTAGCCCCAAATAATATAGAGGTAGGTGATAAATTCCAAACATAACGCCAACTTTGAGAGGCTGCTGCCTGAGTAAAGGTAGCAGAAACGGTTTTACCAGATTCATCTTGAGTATAAGTTCTAGTATGAGCTCTTGAAGATAGAGCTAAATTTTCTGTAGCCATAAACCCAATAGTATCAGTAGACCCCTTTAACCAATCTGGTAAAGTTGTTCCGGTATGACCCACTGTTACCGAAGAGCCTTGAGCTACCCCATCCCAATACTTTTGTTTAGTTGAAGTTAAATCTATTCTAGCAGGGGTTGATTCTCCACCTATGGCAGGAAAAGTAAAGGAAGTATTTATAGCTGTAAATGTATACTTATAAGTTACCTTATGAATATCTTCGAGTTTGACACATTCGTTGTTTCCATAGGAACTGGCATTGGATAGTTCCAACCCCACATAATTTTCCCCTGTTCCTGTAGGGGTGAGTGCTAACAATTCAGCCTTGGTAGGGCAGTCATTACCATCCTTACCAAGGCCTACTTTACTTTTGACAGCACTCCAGGTTGCTATCTCTCCCATAAGTTATTTGTTTTTAAGTTCCTGAATCTCTGCCTTCAAAGCCTTGATTTCGTCATAGAGAAGTTTAACACCTTCGATTGCCAAGGTTGACATCTTGTGGTATTTAACTTGTTTTACGAGTACGTATTCTTCTCCATTGATTTCTAAGGTTTCGAATTCCTCTGGATTAGGTACCGTAGATTTCTCTACTGGAACTTCTTCCACATATTTACCAAAGCCTAAGCCCTCGAGGTTCTGAGCAATAGTTCCCTCGTCCTCTTTACCAAGCATTTCGAATGACTTGGTTGGTATCTGGCAAATCTGTTCCAGAGTATGATTCAAATCCTTAATGTTAGATTTGAGTCGAACATCTGAAGATTCTTTGAAGAAACCAGAAGGAGCCGTGGTCTTATCAAATACTACCCGGTCGGTAGTTGCCAATCCCAATTGAGCTCTAGTTACTGTATGAGGATTATCCTTTCTACCTGCATGGTTATTGATAGAAGTTTGAGCAGCAGTACCTGCAGCCTTAGCATCGGCAATAGCAGCAGCCTGAGCAGTAGATACTGGCTTATTTGCATCCGAAGTATTGGAAGCATTACCCAAACCAACCTGGGATTTGGTAACTCCATGAGGATTAGATTTATTGGCAATGTGATTATTTACCTTAGTTTCTAAGGCAGTTACATCTGAACCAGTATCGGCAATCAAATCGTCAACGTAAGTTTTCAATTCTGTACGAAGAGCATTGATGGCATTAGTTCTATTGGTAATCTCATTTGCCAACCCCTGTACGGTATTATCCAAGTTAGTCTTATCTGCTGCAGTCATTACACCTGCAGTAGTCTTAGTTGCTGCAAGTATATCTCTAATTAAATCTGTAGCACCTTCATAAGTCTTACCATCTGCACTCTTAGTTTTATTATTAAGAGTAGCTCTTACATTAGTTGAATTATGGGTAAGAGTGAATCCAGTAAGAATAATTCCTGGAAGAGAACTATTAAAGGTATCATGAGCATTATCTTTTGCAATACGGGCCTCTTGTTCAGCTTCAATAGCATCTGGTAAGGTTTGATTAAGCATTATTACACTATCGGCATCCATCAGACCAGCTTCTTGAGTAGTGGCTGGAGTTAGAGGGATTACCATCCCATCGGGTTTATCAATGTAATGCCCTTGACCATCCGTAGCAGAATAGTTACATAAGATAATAACATTACGCTTATTTTTGTTAACTATTGAAACCTTACTAATTAAATTTTTAGGCATGCTAGATACCACATCCTCAAGATGCTTACCTCTACTACCTTCGAAAGCAGTACCTGCGATTTCCCCAATGATAAGAGACGAAGTATTACTGTCTACGAATTTAGTACCTGACCAACGGAATTGGTATGGAGGTTCACCATCGGCAACATTTATATAAATCTTACCAGATTCTCCAACTACGGGAGTTTGGTGACCTGCATCCGTATACAATTGAACATTAGTAAGACCTCCAGTGGGGCTTACATCATAGGTAGCATATACTTCAAGTACATCGTCTACATATGAAGGCAAATGGTTAGCAGGTACTAACCCCTTCCCATCCAATGGAGCAAATCCACCAGCTTGACCCTTAGTTGCTACGAAAGCATCATGTTTAGCTTCTAGAGTGTTAATGTTATTCTGCAGTTTATTATCAAGGGCAGTGTCTGCCTCAGTTCTATCAGCAATCTCTTTATCAATCCTTGCACCCAATGCAGTATCAGCAGAAGTACGAGCAGTTGCTTCATCGTTTACAGCTTTAGTAAACTTGGTATCTAAAGCAGTATCTGCAGCTTTTCTATCAGCTACTTCTTGAGCAAGAGCGGCTTCTGATTTACCGTCCAAAGCTTCGATAGCATCTTTACGGTCCTGAACCTCTTGAGCAATAGCATTTGGTAATGTCTCATCCAGATTAACTTTATCTTGGGCGGTCATTACACCAGCTTTCTCTGTAGTAGCTGCTGGGATATAAGTAGTCTTATAATCTTCAGGCTCATGAGTATAAATACCCTCTTCTTTTTTAGAAGAGAAATTATGAGTTAAAGTAACATGACTGCTTTGTTGACCTACCTCAACTGGTTTATCACCAGATAAGATAATAATATTATCTGGTATAGAATCAAACAGCTTCTTATCTGCTGCAGTTTGTACACCAGCTTTCTCTGCAGTAGAGGCAGGCAATGTAATAGGATTCTGTTCTACTGTACCATCTTCAACTACGGTCTTAGTAGCAGCTATACCTACTGTGGTTTCATTGGGAGTTACTGCACCAAGGGCAAAGTTAGCAGTAGAGATTCTATCCAATTCTACCTTATCTTTCGCAGTCATCGTACCAGCCTTAGTAGCCGATACCTGAGGCAAATCGAAAGTTTCGGTAGTATCAGCATTCAAACCGTTATCCTTAGTTACGGTTACTGTTACCTTATTAGCATCAGAAGCTGCAGAGAGATCAGTTAAAGAATTTGGGTCTAACCCATCTAACTTAACCTTGTCTGCTGCAGACATAACTCCAGCAAGAGTTTGAGTTACCGGAAGTAAATTCTTGGTAGCTTCTACTTCTTCACCATATTGGTTATTTGCCTTATCCTTGGTTGAAGTCTTTACTTTGAAAGAAAGCTGAGTATCTGTTCGGGTTACAGTACTAACATCGGTAACCATGGTGTCTGGCAAAGCATCGGAAGTACCTTCTTCAGCTTCCAATCTTTCTTCATGGTCATCGGTAATGTTAGTGAATTTATTATCTAAGGCAGTATCAGCATCGGTTCTGTCCTGAATTTCTTTATCGATACGTTTACCCAAAGCTGTATCGGCAGCAATACGGGCAGCTTCTTCTGCATCGATGTTATCCTGGAGAACTTTATCTGCGGCCTTTCTTTCCTCTCTCTCTGTATTTAAGTCAGAAGTATTCTGGTCAATCTTTGCTTCTAATCGAATATCCTCAGCCTTACGAGCAGCGATTTCATTATTCAGCAAATCGGTAATGGCAGTATAGTTACCATTAATGTTACCCTGAATACCCTGAATCAATTCCAGATTACGTTGAATATTGGCAGCATTCTGAGTTACCAGAGCATTGGTAGCATTCAAGGAAGTTAACAGCTCCGTACGAGTTTCAGTTACGAAAGTTCTCAACTCATTTACCGTAGTAGTAAGAGTATTACTTAAGTTAGTGAAAGTCTGTTGCAGAGTATTATCTCCTTGTTCACGCAGATTCTTTTCAGCTTCAAGCTTATTCTCCAACTCAGTAAGCTTAGCAGTCATAGTTGCTGCAAAGTTGGGATCATCACCGAGAGCCTTAGCAATCTCGGCCAAAGTATCAAGTACCTCTGGAGCAGAGCCAATAATCTTTTGGATAGCTGCCTCTACTTGTTCAGAATTTTGGAAATCCGAATCATTCAACAATTCAGATACCTTTGTGATATAGTTAGCATGTTCCTCAATGCCATCCAACTTAGCAAAGAGTAAATCAGTAAAGTCATTTGAAGAAAGTACCTTACCGTCTACCTTATCTACCTTCTTAGAATCTAAGGCTTGGTCAGCAGCAATTCTATCTGCCTTCTCTTGAGCCAAAGCATTATTGATAAGGTTATCTTGGTTAGCACGTTCTGTAGCTTCCTTATCGATATTATTCTGCAACTCAGTATCACCAGCTAAGCGGTCATTCTTTTCGGTAAGTATATCTTGGTTGATACCCGCCATATCATCTTTATGGTTCTGAAGGTTGGTATCAATCTTTGCCTCAAGTGAAGTCTCTTTGGCAATTGCTCGGTCTTTCTCTACATTAATAGCAGTAGTATTAGCATTTACCTTTGCTTTTAATTCATTCATAGCATCGGTATTACCTGCCTCTAGAGAATCAATACGAACTCCCAAAGCATTATCACCAGCAATACGGTTTTCCTTTTCTTGTTCAAGCTTAGTATTAAGGCTAGCTACCTCAGATTCCAAAGCCTGCTTAGCATTATCCAATTTAGCCGTAAACTCAGTACTCAAGGCTTTATCGGCTGCAGTACGGTCTGCTACTTCTTTATCCAAATTTACCTGAAGAACTTGGTCTGCAGCTTTTCTTTCTACACTCTCAGTATTAAGGTCAATATTGAGAGTATCGATACGAGAACTCAAAGCACTGTCGGCATTCGTACGGTCAACGATTTCTTCGTTAATCATATCCTTAACTTCCTTGTAGTTATCACCTACAGTCTTAGTTAAGTTTGTGATTGCCTCTGAATTTCTTTCTATATTATGTTGATTAGTAGCGATTGCCGTAGTATTGGCATTTACCTGCTCAGTAAGCTCATTACGCAAAGTATTGATAGACTCTTGCATACTCAAAGCCAAGTCTGAGATACGCTGGTTAACGTTAGCCAGACTTTGAGTATATGCTTCATCAGCAGTCTTTCTTTCGGCAATCTCCTTATCCAAGTTAGCCTGAATTACAGCATCGGCATCTTTACGGTCTTGGATTTCCTTATTAAGGTTATCCCTTACAACCCCGAGTGCAGCATCTCCAGTAGCAGACTTATTGTCTACGTATTCTTTCAGTTTAGTTTCAAGGGCAGTATCTGCATCCTTACGAGCTTGAACTTCAGCAGCTACTTCAGCACTGTTTGCCTCGTCTCCTGCAATACGGTCTTCGATTTCTTGGTTAACCTGTTCTGTGATTGCAGCCAACTTCCTAGTGATAGTAGTTGCAAAGTTGGGGTCATTTCCAAGGGCATCAGCAATTTCCTTAAGAGTATCAAGTACTTCAGGTGCTGAACCAATAATCTTTTGGATAGCCGCATTTACTTCCTCTTCAGTTTGGAAACCGGCATCGTTGATAAGCTGGGAGAGATGGGTAATATAGTTTGCCTTTTCTTCTATGCCATCCAATTTAGCTTTGAGTATATCGGTAAAGTCGTTCTTAGTCAAAGAATAACCTTCACGTTTATCTACCTTCTTAGCATCAAGGTCTTTATCACCTTTTTCTCTAGCAGCAGCCTCGGCAGCAATAGCATTAAGCAATTGTTCTTTGTCTTCTACACCCTGCTCTTTTATATCCTCAATTTTGTGTTCGAGAACTAAATCCTGAGCAGCACGAGCAGTAGCCTCTGAATCTATATTGTTCTGTAATACCTGGTCTGCAGCAGTACGTGCTTGAGCTTCCTGGTCAATCTTACCTTGAAGAGCATTGTCTGCATTGGTACGGTCTGTTACCTCTTTAGAGATTTCATTGTGAAGAACTTGGTCCTCAGAATGACGGTCTACCTTCTCTTGGTCAATCTTACCTTGAAGAGCTAAAGTATCAGCCTGGCGATTAGTGATTTCTTCATTAATCTTAGAATCCAGTACGGTATCTGCATTGGTACGATTTGCAGTTTCTTCAGCAATCTTTGCCTCGAGTGCAGCCTTATCATTGATATGGAGAGTCTTAAGGTTATTTACACTTTCCTTAATCTCATTATCGGCAGCGATACGTTCATCTTTTTCCTTTTGAATAAGGTCCTTGAGTTCTTTCTCAAGTTCACCATTATCTTGATTTACCTTATCTTCAAGGTCTTTGATGTCTTCAGCATTCTTATCTACCTTCTTCTCAACTCGGTCGATTTCAGCTTTTAAGTCTGCCTTAACGGTATCAATCTTCTTATTGATTTGGTCTAACCCATATTCTAGGTTATCCTGAACTGCAGCTACTGCAGCACCCAGAGCAGCTTCGGCTTCCTTAGCACGATTAACCTCTTCGGTTAAAGCAGTACGAAGGTCGGTTAATTTATTAGTGATAGTAGTTGCAAAGTTGGGGTCATTGCCCAATGCTTCTGCCAACTCTTTAAGAGTATCAAGGGCATCATCAGCACCATCAACCAAATCACTAATCATCTGTTTAACTTCTTCCTCGGTTTGATATTTCAAATCATTCTCAAGCTGAGAAACTTTAGTGATATAATTTGCATGTTCTTCGATGCCATCAAGTTTAGCCTTCAACTCATCGGTAAAATCATTTTTCGATAAGTCGTATCCTTCTTTCTTATCTACCTTATTCTTGATAGAAAGTACGAAGGCCCAGAACTCGTTTATAGTTCCTCCAAAGCCAGCTTTAACAAAGTCATCATAGTAACCCTGTAATAACCGCTGGTCTATTTCTTCGCAGGTATAATACTTACTTACATACATATTTTATAAAATTTAAGGATTAATTACTACACGTTGACGACCCAGTAAGAATTCAGAATCGATATCTCTAAATGGTTCTCCCTCTGAACCACAGAAGGCATTCATTGGTACATCCGGATTTTCGGGGTCTACATCTCCACCGTCCTCAATATCTCCCCGTATGCAAGCATAATCAGGAAGCCTATTTACACGGAATTTTATTACCTGGCCTATACCAGGATGAGGTATTATTTTATCCCAGATATCCCCGAAGTAATCTTGAAAGCAGGTGACAAATTTGTGTCCGGTCATCGATTGAAATGCCGTTACATCATTGCCATTACCTTTCATTTCAATATGAACTCCAGAGGTACCATTGAGGATAACCAGATTACTATCAAACCAAATTCCACTGTTTGTAGTAATTGGTGTCCACCTCAGTACTAACATCTTTGCCATATACTTTATTTTTATTCTACAAATTCAACTTTGGTGTCTCGGTCTCTCTTTAGGATAATCATGAAAACTAAAGCCTCATCCTTTGCCTGAGCAGTCTGAGTATCTCCAGAAGGCTTATACGTTATACCATTAATTACAAACCTATCTTGTTCCCAATTAAAATCCCAATAACCTTCCGGTGTAAGATAACCGATTTGTTCTATATAAGATTTAGAAATTAGTATTGATAAGTTTTCATCATCCAATTCTCCTGAAATAGTTGCCTTATTGATAGGCCAGTTTCTGAAAGCATTGTAGTAACATAATGCCTCGATTTGGATGTTATAATATTTAGGTATACTGTCTTCGGCATGACTGAGAAGCTGATTAACATGTTTGGCCCAGGTTATGGATTGCCTACCAGCATCCCAATCTAAGAAGTCAGTGATAATTTTCTTGTATCTATCCCAAGAGCGGTTCTTTACCATTCTCCAGGGTTCTTTTGTCATAGCTTAGTTAGAATTGATTTCTTACCACCTTTTACTGGAGCACTTGGGTTGGGTCCATCTAATACTCCAGGTTGCCTTCTGTTAACTACTTTTGGGACTACGGTTCTAAATACTTCATCACAGAATGGTAAGTAGATTTCCAATCGTGAAGCTAACATACAAAGGTTCTTTCTTAATTCATCTATTAATCCACCTGGTTGCATTGCTTGAGAAAGTGTTTTCCATAGGGAACTTGTAGCATCTGCCAAGGTATCATAATATTGCACTTCAGTAGGCCCAGTAGTGATTTGTTTTATCCTATCACCTCGGGCAAGTTCGGGTTTAGAAGTACCATCACCAGTTTGTTCTTTGGTAGAAGTTAATTGACTTAGGTATTCTGAAGTACTTGTTAATAGATTAAGTATCTTCACATTGAGAAAGTCCCATGCTGCCAATTCCATTATTAATTGGTTTTCTAGTGCTTCATACCATAATTCATCAGTATACTTATCTGCAGGAATTTGGTGATTTACTAGAGGACCAATATAATATTGCCATTTGGTGATGTAGATAGATTTATCTTCCCTGGTCATTCCCTCTGATATCTCTGAAGGAATATAGTGGTCGATTAAGTTATATATTGTATCGGCTAATGCCGTATGCCCATAATCACAAACTACCAGAGTCTTATCTACGGTGATATCTAAACCGCTAGAGTTAGTTACATGTAATGTTACGGTATAGAAACCGGGAGTTTCATAAGAATAGGAAACATGTCTTCCACCATTGAAAACCTCTCCCTTATCATCGCCAAAGTCCCAGTCAAAAATAGATTTGGCCGGGACTTTGGATATGACTCTGAATGAAACTTCCAGACCTGACGTAACGTACAAAAAGTCCAGATTGTTATTCATATTAGTCTGTCTTATGTAATTTTCATAGATTACCCTTTAGAAGAGGATTCGAATTCTTCTAGCAAAGCCTGAAGAATTGTTTCTACTGTATCATCTTTCTCGGCAACGATTTCATGAAGACCTGCTACCAGTTTCAGTTCTTCCAGGGAATATCCCTTTGCAAGTTTTTCAAGAGTCATGCCTTTCTTGAACTGAGCATTCAGTCTCTTATCCAACTTTTCGATGTCGGCCTCTGAATACTTTTCGATTTCTGATTTATCAGCAATGATAATCAGATGGCCAGAGGCAATTGCCTTCTGAATCTTTGGTGCACGGAATTGACGACGAGAGAGTTCCTTGTCTTCTCCTCTACAAACGGTAATACCAGTTGATTGGTCATGAAAACTGTAAGCTCTTGGTCCCACAGTTACTGTATATTTATCTTTAGCCATATTTCCTAAGATTTAAAAATGATTAAAGAGAGGATAGGTCTTTTTAGTTACCTACCCTCTCAGGGAATTTATATAGATGAAACCGGGCGTCCCTTATTATTCTAGGTTAACCATCAAATATGGGTCTACGTTCATGAACTCGGGGAAGCCGAATTCTGAGAACTTCTTGTTGGCAGCCAGCAACAGAGTTGCATCCTGGTACATCTTAGAGAAGCCAGTAGTCAAGCTTGCATAGATTGCCTGAGTCTGGTTAGAAACGATTCTTTCAGATTCAAGCATCAACTGACGAGCAGTAAGCTTAATCAAGGCAGCAGATGTATCAATCAACAGCAACTGTTGGTCGGGTGTACCCGGGTGAATGTAGAAGTCAGCATTCTTGGGAACAGGAGACTTAACATTCAGGGTAGCTTCTGTAGTACCAGAGTGACGATCCTTGAATTCCGGCAAGTTCAGCATTTCGATTGCCTGGTCTTCACCACCAATCATAGTTTGGAAGTTACGTCCCATACGAGCAGCACGTACCCAAATATGCAGAAGGTCTTTGTAAGTGATACCGTTAGTTGTTTCGTATACACCGATTACCGGGGCAGACTCAGAGCCATCAGGGTTGTTACCATTGATAGCAACGTCCATAGCCAGAGTATCCAGAGCATAACCCAACTGAACACCAAAATCACGAAGGTAGATTCCCAAGACATCGAGTGAAACATAGTTACGAACTTCATCAGTAAGTTTGAAACCTTTTCCGATTTTGAAGAGGCTAACTGATTTCTGTCCGAAGCTAACATCACCCAATGGGATAGTTTCTGCCTCATTAACCTTTGCAGGGGCAGCATCCGACATGTTAACCATCGGCATGATTGCTTGTAAACCATTGATTGGTTGGTCAGATGCAATGATATTTGGATAGAACGGAGCCTGGCGCATACCCAATGTGATAGCAGCACGGATGATTTCCGGAACAATCCAACGAATATTCTGTTGGGGCATTGTAAAGATGTTCTGCATCGTGTCCACTTTTGGATTGATGCCCATCTTTTCAAAAAGTTCATCTTCTGAAATACCCCATTTACCGGTAACCAATTCTCCAAAAGTTACCTCTACAGGCTTCTTGTCCTGTGAACCGGAACGAACAGCTTCCAAGCTTCTTACCATTTCCGGCAGCTCATTCATAAAATCTTGAGCCTTCAACTTTGTAATATCTATTTTATTTTCCATAACTTCTTTTCTCTTATTTGATGAGTACTTGAATTACCTCATTTGCCTCTTCTGCGGGATTAAGGGCAATGAACTGGGTTGAAGTTGCTTGGTTAGCTTTTACGAATCTATCGTTAAGCAATTTTCCATCGGGAGTTACATAGCCAGCTTCGATATTTCCGTTTGATACCCAGTTACAAATCATGTAACCTTCCATAGCTACTGTTACCTCTACCGGGAAATTTCTTTGAGGTTGATAAGCAGGGTTAACGTTATCCGTTACTGCTACACCCAAATAAACTTGAGTAGCTGTATCAGTGCAAGGGTAAATCAAACCTTCTTCATTCAAAGCCACTGGCATACCCTGTACGATTTTCTCTCCAGCTTTAACATTGAAAGCCTGGTGCAATTTGTGTGACTCACTTTTGTAAATCACCGCTCTCGGGGTTCTTTCCCCAAAGAGAGTAAGTTGCTGAGGGTCGTTTACGATTTTAGTTTTTTCCATAACGCGGATTATTTATATTAGTTATTTGATTTTGTTTCGATACAAGTTATCGATTACATTCTTAGTACTCGGAGATTCTGAATTCCGTTGGGTATCAGTACCCTGGGTTCCAGTTTTACCCTCGGTATCATCCTCAGCAATTGAGGAAGCACGGTTGACGTCCTTAGAACCACATTTTGAGCAAGTGAGAGGGAACTTCTCTTCCAAGCGAGCTTGGTAATCCTTGGTCAAGGAAATAAGAGTAGTAATACCAGTAGTCTCGGCATTGAGCATCGTAACGATTGTCTCATCTACCTTATCACCCATCAACTTCTTGTAGGTTTCTACGGCATTTTCACGTAGAGAAGCAATGTGATTCTTTCCTACGGTTGCCATTTCCTTCAAGTTAGCTACTTCGGCATTCAAGTTGGTAATCTGTTCCGTAAGAGAAGTTTTCTCTGTAGTAAGATTATCTACTGAAGTTTGCAATTCGTTTCTGGATGATACCAAAGTCTGAATGCAGGCAATTACATTTTCCTGATTCATCTCTTTACCTTCTTCCAGGGTAAGCATGTTATCCCCAAAAAGGCTTTCAAGAAATTTTAGTAATTCTTCGTTCATGTTATTTTTATTTGAATGATTATCCTTGGCATCATTATCATTAAAAGAACCCGGAGTATCGTCCTTTTCTTGATATGATGTTAAATCCGATTTGTAATCAGTAAAGAAGTATTGCTTCGATTTATCATCTCTGTATTCTTCATAAGATGCCCAAGTTCTTTTGGCAAAGGCTGGGTTAATGATTTTACCATCCGAACCAATTTTCTGGGCAAATGAATCAGCACCATGTGAAACTAGTGAGGTCTCAAGGTAACGAACAATTTCAGTAACAATTCTACGTACCATAACTCCCTTAGAGTCATAAGTACCCAGTTTCTGATAAAATTCGTTATCTTCCATTTGGGGATGGGATTTATCCCACTTAAATTGTACAGTAACTGAATTACTATGAATTGAAGGAGGTTCCATAAGGATGCCTCTAGCAATTCTTGGGTTTGCCTTACCATCGATTTTCAGAATACCGTTGATACCAGCGGGTATAGTAAAGCTACCGTCTTTGTAGGATTCCTGCCACATTACTTGTGATACAGCACCAATAGCATTACCAATGTTGGTTTCATGGTCACAGTTTACTGTTTGACCAAGCAACATCTTCATAGAAGCCTTTAGTACTCCATTCTGACCAAAGTCTGTCGGGTTCCAATTCTTAGATACAATCGTTTCTGAAAGTAATCGGAACATAGGTTCGATAAACTCTTCATCCTTTGGAGTTAATTCCGATTTATCCAGGTTAGGGTAATAGGTATTATAATCTATATCCCCTCCCCAAAATCCAAATTGAGCAATGGTGTCCGGTGTAGGATTCTTCCATTTGTAATAATTCTCGGAGAAAGTCTGGGCTCCCACTGCTTCTGGGATATACCCAGCCATAATGGTATGGCCTTGACCTATCACCATAGAATCAAGATGCTCTTTGTTTTTCTTTGTGAATTTACTCATCTTGCTTTAGTATTTTGGTCTCCTCGAGAAGGAGCCGGGTTTGTCTTATCTCTTGACCTACGAGCAGATTGGTTTTTATCATCTTGCCTTTGTTTCTTCTTAGTTCCTTCTTGGGGGTCTGTATTACCTCCCTTAGCAAATTGGTCCTCAAGTGAAACTCTTGGTTCTTTCTCATCTGGTGAATCATAACCCATTGCCCAAGCATATTGCTCTTGACTAATGATACCAGCCTTATACAATAAATCAAGGTTCTGTATCTTATACTGAAGACCTTGTTGGATTTTAACTTCATCAGAAACTGTAGAAGTTCCCCAATCAATCTTCATCCCCTTATTATTAAAGCCTGCCAGACGCAGTTCTAGAGAATAAAGTCGGTCCAATACATAAGCTACAAGCATTTGGATATTTTTTAACTGGCTAATCATCTTAGACAGCATTATACCAGTTGCACCTTCACCAGTAGTAGATGATACCCCAATGATAGAGCCATTAACTCCCAACCCATTTGCTACAGATTGTTGGTTCATATTCCAAGGCTTCTCGATATTACCGAGCTCCTTAGTAGTAGAATTTAGTTTGAATTCATGGTCATCTATGTAACCAGCAACTACTCCATCCTTCATACCCTCTTTAACATTACGTTTAAGGATATTAAGTTCATGGTATAATCGGGATTCATAAGCTTTTATACTCTCATTTGGTCTTTGTGGAGATTTCTGCATCTTAGCTTCTAAGAAACCAACCATACCACAAATCTCCATGATATGTTTGAAGTTAATCTTCATATCATTTTGTCCTTTGAGAGAATCCAATGCAGGCATAAATGGAGGAACTCCATAGGGTTCATCCGTATCATTGAACATACCAACATAGAAATAGGTTTCTGGGTTAAGCTTAATGTAATCTTGTTGCTTAACAAAGAAATTTATATTCTTTTGGTAAGGAGCATACACCCCATTTAATTCACGTTTAAACTTGATGTGTTCTGGCTTAAGGAATAATACAGTAGCCAAACCATCAAGCTTATCATTTGGTACTCCTTCTACGGATATTGCCCCACTTACAAGAAGTTGAACAATCATTTTATTAACTAAACCATCTATACCAGCAGTATATCTGGTCCATCCCTTGGTAGCTTTCTTAAGATGTTCTCTCATCTTTGAAGCCTCTTCATCTGTATTATTAGGGAAAGTTACTGTATGACTGGTGTTAGCTAACTTAAACATATCTTGCAATGCAATGCCCATATCAGGATTTACCTTATATAAATCCCGAATTAAAGGTATCACATCAACACGAAAAGAGGGTTCAACTAATTTAGTCAACCCTTGTAATGATGTAATTAAGTTATCGCTATCATCGTCAACTGAAACCCTACCAGGCGAAATCGATGTGGCAGGCTTCTCCTCTTTATTAGAGGATGTACCATTCTTGGGAGAGTCCTTCTTACGTCCCCAACCCCAACTAAAATTGAAGTACTTTTTCATCTTGGTTGTACGATTACGTTAGTTTTTCCTTTCCTTATGTGATTACATATTGCTTTTCCAAAGATATCATCATCGGCATATACATCTCCTTCAAGGTCTACATCTACAGCTGAATTGTTAGCCCTATGTTTACCCATTGCAACAGGTCTACCTAAACCATCATAAATGAAGGTATAAGCTTCTTGTACAAAGAATGGATCCTTAATGATTACATGATCTAATCGAATATCTTCTTCCAAGTTTTCTATTATCACTGAACGATTCTTTTGGGTGGTTAACCAACCAGGGGATTTATCCATTTCAGGTCTACTTTTACCTTTTTTCTTTAGCATCTTCTGGTAGTAGTAAAGGTTAGGGTAGCCTTCGTCTTGAAGCTTAGAAGTTACTGATAAACCAACGTCATTGGATTCTGGAGCTATTATTGCCCAGTTAAACAACTTCCCAGTATCACCAAGTAACTTAGCATAAGCTCCCACTGCCATTCTTCCCTTATATACTACTTGTTCTTCTCCTAGCTTATCCATACAAGTAAATGAAGAGTAGTCAGAAGCTCTACCAGTTGAAACGTCTGCACCAATGAAATATTCTTTATCTGGTTCAGGTTCACAGAATTGTCGGTATTGACCATTAAATCTCTTCTTAATAACTGGGTAATCACTAAGGCAGTCTTCGATAGCTTTAATATCGGCTAAGTCGAAGACTGTATTACCAGATGATAAGAAGTCACCATCAATTTCTTGTGCAGTTCGTTTTGCTCCCAAAGCAGAAGACATTTGGTTATACCAATTGATATCTCGTTCTGGGTGCATTTGCCAGTATAATCGAATTGGGTTAAAAGGATTACCTCCTGCAATGGCATCTACCCAAGTTGAGTGATAGAAATTACCAACTCCATAGGGAGTGGAATTGACGATGGCAGCTCCACCAGTGGAAAGAGTAGGAAATGCAGCAGCCCAAATTTGAGCAGCCCATCTTACTACTGCTGCCTCGTCAATTACCAGAAGAGAAAGGGATTCCGAACGACCGGCTTCGGATGATGTCGGAATTGATTCAATAAAAGACCCGTTATCAAATTCTATCATGGATGCTGATCCGTATTCACCAGCCCTACCGTTTATAATGGGAGTTTGAAGGTACCAGGGTAGATTTTTGTACATGAACTTAATCTTCTTAAGTACTTTTTTAGCAGTGGTATCCTTGATAGAAATAATGTTTATCTTTTTGTTGGGATGGTACATCGCCAACCAAAGACAATACATTGAAATAAGTTCTGTAATTCCTGCCTGACGGAACTTGAGAATGATATTGAATCGTTGGGCAATGAAATTGTAGAGAACGGATTTCTGAAAGGGATATAAATCGAATCTTACCTTTCCTCTTACTGGATGTATCACATAGCAAAAAAGGCTAAAAAAGAAAACATCACTAGAAACTCGGGATAGGTTTGATAGCTCCTCCCGAGTTAATGTAGTTCTAGTTTCTGAGATAGTCTTTGCCATTACTTAAAAGTTATACGTTATTTGAAATTCGATGTCAGTACCTATCCCAGATTTTATCTTCGGATAGTAAAAGGTATTGACTCCGAGTTTGTAATTAAATCTCTTAGTCTTGATTGAAAGACCAGCTCCCACATCGAAGAGATTATTGAAAGGTCTATATTTGCCGTAAACGTATGGACTAAGTGATAACCTTGCAGCTTTCTTTCGAGTTAATTGACCTTCATACCAGTTGTAGTTGTACTTATCTAAATCGATTGGGAATAGTCTAGTTGAATAAGTGTTAGTCTCCTTATTGAACAGACTTAAGTTCAACTTATCTTTCTTCAAAACAATTTGAACCAGGGAATCTTGGTTACTGATAACTGGCTGCCTTAGCATGGAATCAGGAAAGAGAGTTGGCTGCTTATTATCATGAACTAAGATTTTACCTGGTTCAACTTTTTCTGAGTACTTCTTTTCTGGTTTGAAGGGTTTCTCTGTGTATACTGTATCTGGGATTTCATTGACCGCTAGTTCCAGGAAATCAACTTCTCGAGAAAGTTTATAATTCCTGAAGCAAAGGTAAATAGTAAATCCTAGAAGTACAATAAACAAGGCATTCTTTAAATTCTTCATGGTTTAAAAAATTTAGGAAGTTCGTACGCTTTAATAATACTATCTGTTCGGTAATCGCTTAGCGATTACCTTTATCGAACGAAGTGAGATAATATCCAAATATACTACTTACGATATGATATATGAATAGCTATATATACGCAGATAAATATATAGATATATATACGTAGTATATTATATATCTATATATTTCAAGGCACCCCAGAAACTTATATATAAGACTTTATATATAAAGCTGAAACTCAAGGTTTCTTGGTATTTGCCTTTTTGAGGCATTTTTTGAACCAATAACCTATTTCACCTACTGCCCCTTTGGCAATTGTATACCTTGCCTTGTTAAGCCAATAATGGTAATCCTTAAAATCACCTTCGAAGGTATCACCATTCTTGTGAAGGTAAACTTTGAATTTATCTGGGAATCCCATAATTGCCTTGAAGTCTTCGATTCCCAAAGGATAACCATCTGGTCTAAATTGCCTATCTGCAGGTCTTAGAGTTAAAGGTGGTTTATCATACTCCAATCGATATACTCCTGGAAGAGTACTCATCTTTGCAGTTTTGATAGGCCACTTCTTTTCATCCTTGAAATCTCTAACCCAGAGTCTATGTATCTTTGCTACTGTAAGATTCTTCTTCTCAGGGAGCTTTCGATAGTCATACATTGCCAGAGTTTTACTCATGAACGGAATCTGGTTAGTATTATTTTCCTGAGAGAATGTGAGTGGTTTAAGTAAATTTCTAGTAGTTGTTGGAGTTTTTACTTGGAATATTTCATCAAAAGCATTCAAGTATTTCTTACCGGTCTTTTTATGTACTCCAATGATAAGTAATCTCTTTCGTGATAACTGTGAGTTACCGTAGTCAGAAACGCTTCTTTCGTGAAAAATAAGTTTATAGTCTTCAAGAGTTTTTTGAAGATATTCTTTTGGGAGCAAAGATAGCAAACGAGGTAAGTTTTCAATAAGAAATATCTTAGGTTTATAATGTAAGATTGATTGAATTACTAGATTCAGGGATTTATTCTCTTGGGGATTGCCCAATTCTTTTACTTTTGAAAGCCTCATAATAGAAGATGCTCCACAGTCTGGACTTGAAAGTATGATGTCTGGCTTACAATCTGGGAAGGTTTCATCTTTATAATATGGTATACCACCAAAGTTCAATTTCCACTGCTCTAAGCCTTTAGTATAAAATACTCCTCGAGTTTCTATATTAGCTATCAAATTCTTTCTAAAAGGGAACAAAAGGATGCCTGCACCAGCAGACACCCCTAATACTTTTAATTTTTTCATTTCTTGTAGCTTCTCAATTTAATGTACTTAATCCAAGCAAATGGCTTACGGTCTTCCAAGTAACTCAGATTCTTATCATTATTGTGGGCTTCTTCTTCGAAACTTACATCATGATATCTTTCATTCTGTTTATTCCACTTGGCAAAGCACATGATAATTAGGTATTCAATAACATACCAAAGGTAGAAGAATCCAAAAGTCAGAGCCACTACCCACCAGAAGGATATATCGAATAATACCCAGAGTATGATACCAAGTACTAAACCCACTATACTACATTCAATCTGTTGTACCTGATGAATACGTTCATGATTGATATCATCGGGTTTACACTCTTCTACTTTGTGTTTGAAGAATGAGTTATACACCAGAGTAATTGCTTTGTAACTGGGGAAAAGGAATACCTTTGCTACCCAGCTGTTAAAATGACATCTTTTCATAACTTATCTTTGAAATTTTCGTAAGCATTTCTTAGCTTTTGGTCGTAGGCATTCTGGGCATACCCGGGACCATTATACTTCTTGGCAAAGCCAGCCCAGTCTTTTGCTTTGAGTTCTTTCAAACAACCAGAGTTTTTCATGAAATAATACATGAGTTCTAGTTGATTTGCATGAGATTCTGACATCTTATGAACGAATTCGAAGACATCTTTACATTCACAGAGGTTGTGATTGAACCCACAAATCTGGAACATACCCCAACTTGCAGACTTCAATGCACATTCTTCGTCAATTTCTTTGGCTAATTCGAGTCTTTTGTACTCGTGTACACCTCCCAAATACTTCGATTTATCCCATTTAGGGAAGAAAATCGTAGAATATCTCTTACAAAGGTAAGCTAAATCTCTGTCGGGGAATTTCTTATGTACTTCTTTGTACATAATGTGACCCTCAAAGAGAATTTGAGGCCTACCATCAGCTAAAAACCCATCTCTACCTGCTGCTTCTACCAATTGAACAGCTTTCAATAGGGCAGGTTCTAAACCTAAGCGAGTAGCAAGGTCTTTAATCATTTCATTTGTTAGTTTATCCATAACTTATCAGTTTTAATGGTTCAATTTTAGTAACAAAAGTATTGCTTATAACCCATTTTCAATATGTTTAGAGGTTCTATTATCATATATAACTTATAAAATAATGCAATATGGACAAGAAAAATGAATGCCAGATATGTGGCAAACCAATTAATTTAGAGGAATTCGATGAAACTAGAGAGATTCCCCAACTTATGGCAAGAAAACAAGTTTGTTTTAAATGTGCTTTTTGGTTTAATCGATTAGATTATGATAAAGAGCTTGAGAAAGAGGGTAAAATTGCGGTAATTACTCCAGATTATTCTCACTGGGTAACTAAAATTCCCGGAAATATTTTAATGGTGCCCTCGGCTTTTGGTGGTATTTACCAAACTAAACTCCAACCAGTAAACACTCTGGGAGTTATTGATGAAGACCGAGAGAAACTTTTCATTATCCGTTATAATAACATCGCTCACCAAGGCACTATACCAGAACATCTAAGAAAGCTTTTTAAAGTAAACGGAGTAATTCTATCTCCACAGGAATACAAAATGCTAGAAGATTACCGGGGCAATGCCTATGAATTTATTAAAAATATGATTGATAATGCAATAAACAAAAAATAATTTCGTATATTTGCATAAAGAAAAATTCTTAATAAATAAAGATATGAAAAAAGAAAAGAAAGAAGCTAAAAAGCTCAAAGAAGGTGATGAAGTTATCTTCGTATTATCAGGAAGATCCATCACAGAGAAAGTAACAGTAGAATCCATCGATAAGAAAGGTGGATTTGCAATGCTCAGTAACCGGGTAAAAGTTGCAAGAACTCTCGGTCCTGATAATACATATCCAAGGTTGGATGGGCAAAAAGGAGATGTTCTTCCTCTCACAGAAGAACATGAGAAAGCCTACCTTGCATATAAGGCTTATTTCTCGATTAAGAGAAATATAGAATTCCTTGACAAGGAAATGAAAAGTATGAAAGATACCGATGCTTTTGATATGATGATTGATTTCGATAAGAAGCTAACCAAGATAGTTAACAAATACTTCAAAGAACAATGACTACTGTATTAGCAATAATTTATTTGGTATGCTTACCGTTCACTGTATTTTTTGTAAAGGTTTGCTTAGATTATTTACCCTATACTCACAAAATACACTCTCTCGTTTTATTCATCTCGGTATGGTTGGTATTACCTCTATTTCCGATTTATCTATTAATCAGATACATAAAATACAAATTACTATGAGATACTTTTTTGACAGAGATGGTAATTATGCTGGATCATCAATGCAAGGGTGGGAGATTCTTCTCCTACTCTTATTCCCAGTTACTTTAATAATCTTCTTCGTATTCTTACCTTTCTTCATCTTGGCTAAATATAATGCTAGAGAAGAGGATAAAAAATACGAAGAAGAACATCCAGAAATACTAAAAGTAGATTCTTATATTACCTGCTGGTATCCCTGGCATAGATATTCTACACCATATACCCTTACTTTAATACTCTGGGTAATTGCTTTTATAATTGGGATATTATCTTAATCTCAATATAAGTCTTAGGGGGAGCTCCCCCCCCCCTAATTTAAGAACTTTATTTTCCATAATGTATAATGTTTTTAGATTGATACTGTTCCTCCTGCACTTGGTACTATAAATGACCCCTCTAATGTCCAGGCATCACTAGTATATTGATGTGTATATACAGATACTTTATCTCCAGTAGTACATTCTATTAGAGTACCAGGTTCTGAGTCATTGGCCTCGAATGGAATCCCTATAGTAATACTAGTACCTGCTGAGATACCCTGTAGATACTGATATTGAGTAACTGTATTCTTTGGCTTAGCTCCCTTGCCAAAGAGATAGTAGCCTGTACCTACGGGCAATCCCAAGAGAGTGAATGTTGGAGCCACAAGAAGAATAGGCTTCTGAGTTACTGGTATACTAAGGTTAGTATCTCCACAGGTTAAGAAGATATGCCCTGAACGGCTAGCTCCAGTTTGATTAATCGATAAAGCGGTCAGGGATAACCTGTATTGGTGCTCTTGAGAACCAACTGAGGCAATGGATACTGAGCACCAATCGGGAGCATTACCCACATTGGGAGTTTTTGGCTTTTTAGACCCATCACTACCCTTTAAATAGGCCATCACAATGATTTGAGCAGTATCACCTCTATTACCACCTAAAGGCAATGTGTTTGAAATCTCTTTTATGTATCCACTATAGGTTACACCGGATTCCTGAGTTACTGTGAGATTGATTTTGTTACCAGATTCATCCTGGTCAAATGTCAGAGTAGTAGACCTTGAGGACCCAGTATTTTCTGAATAGTTAATTTTTACATCTAAGTGACCATCTCCAACGGTAACTCCTTCCCAAGTAGCCCAACTTACGGGGGCTGAGCCCAAAGTACAAGAGGGTGTAGAGGTTGAAACTACTTTGCCATTTACTATTTTCCTTTTGAGGGAAGTGATACGGTGGGTTTTAGTACCACCTTTTGAAGATACAGTATCTGTACCTGTAATTATTGCACGTGCTAGTTTGAATAATGTTTTTTCTTCCATATCTTTATAAGTTTTTGGTTTATAGAAAGAACTTTGATATTGTAATCTGCCAGAGGGGTAAGGTGGGTGAGAGCCAGGGATGTTTTATTCTCTGGCTTCTTTGTGTGTTGTGTGAGTATGTGTGGTGTGGGATATCTGGGCATGCCTCTAATACGAAGAGTGATTTTTGTGGGGTAGTAAAATATGTAATTTGCCTTCAAGGTACCCCTTAATGCGAAAGCTTCGAAAGTTGTGGTACTAAATGGGGCGTACGGTTACGTTAAATTTAACATTTGAAAATAAAAAGTAAGGGACAAACATTTTTATTTGTCCCTTTGCTTTCTAATTATCTACTAAATGATTATTTAAATTTTCTTTAAATTGTTCATTTAAACAATAACATAAGTATAGTAAAAAAGTTTTAAAAGAAAATTTTTTATAAATAGCATATTCAACTTCATTTAAATAGTTCATGCTTATTTGTTCAATCAATAGAAATTGCTCTACATTAATTAATTGAAAAGTTTGCACGTCAATAATAGTGGATATTATTCTATGATTTGGTTTTAAAAGAATATAAACTACATATAAAGCACTAACAAAAACAGCTAATAAGATAATAAACAAAATTAATAACATAATAATTTTATTTTTTATGATAGGGAGTAATTTACTCCCTATCTGATTTTGTTTTACTTCATTGATTTTTTCACGATTTCGAGACCTTTTACTAATATCGCTTTCTTTTCTTCTTTAGTGTTTTCGCTTGCAATTGAAGAAAAAGAAAAATCATTTATTACATAGACTTGTTTATAAAAGTCTATAAAGCCCTCAATTAGTTTTTTATCTGCATTCGTTGCAATTGAAGAAAGAAAATTAAAAGTCACGTTTCTAAACTTTTTGCGCAAAGATTTGATTTGTTTTTCATTTGCACCTACAAACAAGTCTTTTTTGTAAATCTCTGTTTTTGTCCCTAAAGCCGTTTTGAAAAGACCTTGATTTTTTTCTTTTACTGACTTTAAAACATCTAAAGCAATTAAACTATTGGCTTTTGCAGTAGCTTTTGCTTTGTTTGCGCTAACTTTATTTATTTTCTTTTTTGAAGAATTTTCTTTGTTAGCTACTTCGTTTACATCTTTAACTGAATTAATTAAATTTTCTGACATAACAAAAATGCTTGAAAGTTTTATTATTTATTATTTTTATTACCTTTTCAAATAGACCCTCAAGACTTTTTAAACTATTCTAATAAGGTAGTATTTGTTTCATCTGTATTGCAAATATAAGAACTATTTTTTAATCTACAAAATTTTTAGAAAATTA
>OATK01000150.1_pt1 | contig 64723 bp, 80 predicted proteins | sample 1516611 | NCBI WGS metagenome assembly OATK01 (sample SAMEA2579947, study PRJEB22360) | human gut metagenome | biome: human gut; feature: human-associated habitat; material: faeces | place: Denmark | collected 2008/2010 | reverse complement strand
GATTGTTTTCATGTGAACTGGTTCAAGGATTTGTAGTGTTGAGCATTTTTATATGCTCATGAATAATTCAGGATTAGAAATTAAAATATAAAAAAATGGAAGGTAGGTAAAAATGAGAAAGTCAAAAATATATTTAGCGGTCGTAATAATGACTATTATGACAGGGGTATGTGGATGTAATTTTATTGGAAAATGGAATATAAATAACACAGAGAAGGAGGAAAAAACAGAAGTGCAAGTACATCGTATGCCTACGGAGGAAGAATTACAGATACTGGAAGGGTGTAATTTATCAAGTGATTACATGAAACAGATTAAAGAAGAGGGAATGAGTCTGACAGTGCAGAGCTTTGTTGACACAGCTCGTATAATGCTTGATTATCTTGAGCAAAAATATGGTGAGCAGTTTGTTGTTGCAGGTGGAAGTCCGGCAGATATGTGGACATCTGATTTTATGATATTTGCAAAGGCTACAACAGGTGAGCATAAAGGGGAACGTTTTGAATGTTACTATAAGCTGGATGAAGATGCGGGCAAGCGATATTGCGAAGATGGATATTTCGCTCTGGTGGAGCAGCCGGTTATGGAGCAGTATTTCCAACAGGTTGCAGAAGAATCAGGATGTCAGTTTAAAGTAACGGTTAGCCTGACCGGGGAGGTTGGAGAAAAGTATACAACAGACATTTCAACAGATGAATTAAAGGAATATATTGATGGGAGAAATCTATGCTTGAATATACTTTGCTTTACAAGTCCGGAATTGTCGGATGATGAATTTGATACACAGGTTGCTTCATTTGAAAATACATTAAAGAATACGGATTATAAAATAGAATATTGTGTAATGCGTGTTCTTAATGAGGAGCAATTTAATAGTATAAATAGAGATAGCGATGTTTCTAGAGTATTTCCAGGAGGAACACGTCCGGAAGACGAATATAATCGGAGGTATTATACAACGTTGAATATGAAATAGTAATAAAAAGGAGAATTGTTAAAGTGGCAAATTTATCAGATGAAGATTTATTATTCCTAAGTAATTTAATGCACATAAAGGAAGAGGGACAGTTTAAAAATATATGGAATAAAAAGAATGTAGATAATAAATCATCAATTGATTGTTTTCATGTGAACTGGTTCAAGGATTTGTAGTGTTGAGCATTTTTATATGCTCATGAATAATTCAGGATTAGAAATTAAAATATAAAAAAATGGAAGGTAGGTAAAAATGAGAAAGTCAAAAATATATTTAGCGGTCGTAATAATGACTATTATGACAGGGGTATGTGGATGTAATTTTATTGGAAAATGGAATATAAATAACACAGAGAAGGAGGAAAAAACAGAAGTGCAAGTACATCGTATGCCTACGGAGGAAGAATTACAGATACTGGAAGGGTGTAATTTATCAAGTGATTACATGAAACAGATTAAAGAAGAGGGAATGAGTCTGACAGTGCAGAGCTTTGTTGACACAGCTCGTATAATGCTTGATTATCTTGAGCAAAAATATGGTGAGCAGTTTGTTGTTGCAGGTGGAAGTCCGGCAGATATGTGGACATCTGATTTTATGATATTTGCAAAGGCTACAACAGGTGAGCATAAAGGGGAACGTTTTGAATGTTACTATAAGCTGGATGAAGATGCGGGCAAGCGATATTGCGAAGATGGATATTTCGCTCTGGTGGAGCAGCCGGTTATGGAGCAGTATTTCCAACAGGTTGCAGAAGAATCAGGATGTCAGTTTAAAGTAACGGTTAGCCTGACCGGGGAGGTTGGAGAAAAGTATACAACAGACATATCAATGGATGAATTGAAAAAAGTTATTAAAGAGAAAGATATTGAGCTAAGTGTATTCTGTTTTGCAGCTCCGTATTTAACTGATGAAGAATTTGATAGAGAAGTATCTCTTCTAGAAAAGGCTTTATCTGATACAGGATATAGAACGGAGTATTGTGTATGGAGATTAATAGATGAAGATAAATTTAATTACATTAATACGGACAGTGATATAAGTAGAGCTTTCCCAAGAGGGAGCAGAAGTGATGATTTGTATAATAAACGATATGATTCGGATATAAATTAATAGGGTTTTGTATATATCGATAGAATCAAAAGCTGCATCACCTAGGAAAGTTTTTGGATTGATAAGAGGATGAGCTTTAAAAAAATCCAATGGGAAGGCATAGAACCGTAAGCTGCTTTATAAGGATCATAATTAGAGTCAAAGTTATTAGCTTTTGCATATGCCTTTAGCTGCTTGATTATTTTGTTGGCGTACTTGGGATTGTTTTCAGTAACCCAGGCTTCAATTCCAGAAGTATCAAAAATTGTCATATCGGCTTTAGAGGAATCAACGGCTTGGCAATTTTCAAAAGTATCTGCCAAAGAGAGCTGTTTGTATGTTATCATATGAATATATCTCCTTTGAGTGGATTGGTTGATAGTTTCTCGTCAATTCTATTTTACCATAAACCTAGAGGAGATATTTTATTTTTGCAACAAAAAATGCCGTATTTATGCGGCTTACGGCGTTTCGCAAACGCCTATTTAATAAACAAATAAAGAGGAGATTAGTATGAGTGACAGAGTAGAAAAAAATGAAGTTGAATTAGAGGAAAATCAGGCAAAGACAAAGTTAAAAAACTTTAATTTTGCGGCATTTATAATGCCTCATATCTGGGGTATTGGAAATGGAGTGTATATAGGTTTGCTTGCCTTGATACCAATTTTATATCCATTCGTTGGTTTCTATCTTGGTTTTTTTGGAAACGAGCTTGCGTTTTATAAAAAATATCAAACAGAGGAGAAATTTTATAAAAAGCAAAGATGCTGGGCGTTTGCTGCTATTGTGTATATTATAGCAATAATTGCGTTATTGGTAGTCCGTTTTTATGGTAATTATGAGACATATAAAGCAAATAAAAAAGAGCAGAACAGATTAATTGAAAAGACAGAAAATGAGATGCAGGCACTTGAAGAAAAGTATGATATTTTGACGTCAGAAGAATATCTAAGTGAATTTTGTGATGATATTATTGCAAAACCGCTTGTTGAGTATCAATACAATGAGCTAGGTGTATGGGAATTGGAGGAGAGATATGATTTTACGGATTTATGCAAAGAAAAAATCAATTTTGAAGAACCAGTAATATATTGGATTAAAAGATGTTATGAATTAGAAGATGGGAAAATTATATGGATATGTTTTCGTGTTGAGGACAATACAAAGATAGTGGAATCACGTTATAGTATCGTACCTAGTTGTGAAGAGACATCACTAGAAATAGAAATGTCATTAGATTCCAAATATATTATTGAAGAGGGAACATATATGGACCTATATGAAATGAATTATATTTTAGGAATTCACCATTAAGGTAAATCGTGAAAAAATTAAATAGGTGGCGTTGGACGAGATGCTTGATGCAATTACAGTGCAATTAAAGGAAATGGGGATTAACTATGCAGTGATTTGTGCATGGTATAAACCAGAAGAGGACATGAAATTTAGAAAACATGGCTATATTGGGCAACACCATGTGCTGTTCTATAAGATTCCTGTCAGATAAGAAGCATATGCAGGTAAGTTTACTATAGTGAAATATGGAAAAATATGCGGAGGTAAGTAATATGCAATATGTTTGAAGCACGTGACCACAGGGTGACAATATATTAAAATTTTTGAGATTGGAGTGAAAAAGGTGTAAGCTATTTAAATTGTATGTGTGTGTATGATATAATGATGGATGTGGACGAGGCACTGCAGACCTGTGATACCATTTTAGATGAAATTGACCTGGGAATTGACTATACATCTAGGAAAAAGCAAAGCTGACTTTTGCAGATTTTATTGGAACTTCTGACGGAAAGGCGGATGGAAATGGGTTTCATATGGCATATACCAATGGAAGTGTAGAAGATTTTGCAAGTATTTTTGCAGCACAGTATGAGGCAATGAAAGCATCCGGAGCTTTGGGAGAAGACAATAATCTTACCCAACAGGAATTTTTGGAGCAGTTTTATAGGCAGGGAGAATTTACCCATGATAGCAGTAACCCATTTTTAAACTTTGTTTCGTCCGTATTGGATATCACAATTATCAAACCTATCATAGAGGCATGTACCGGAGAAGATTTGATAACCGGAGAAGACTTGACAGACATGGAACGTGGACTTAAAGTGGTTTTTGCAGTGGTGGATTTGGTTACACTTGGAGGAGCCATTGCAGCAACAAAGTTCTCGGAAATGGGATTAAAAGAAGGACTTAAGGCATTTGGAAAAACAGCCCTGATAGACTTTGCGGGAAATACAGCAGCCTGTGGTGTGGGAGCACTGGGAGAAACCTTTGACTGGCCGGTGCCTATAACAATGATGCTGAGTCTTGCAGCAGGAATCACGGTAAGTATTTCGGGAAATAAGCTGTTATTTAAAAATGCAGATGGGATAGAGATTGGGTCGAAGACGCTGAGTGATGATGATTTGAAAATTGTTGAACAGACAATTGAGGGAGAGAATTATTCGAATTTGACAGAAGTGGTATCGGCGAAAGAGGCAGAGGTATATCTGCATTTTCTGGAAAGTGGAAGTACTGAGGGAATGACAGAGTCAGAACTTAAGGCGGTACAGAAGATAGAAGAACTTATTAAATCAAATAAGATAGATTATGATGGAATATTAAAGATTCGAAATGAGACGGTAAAGTCTGATGTGGAAGTAGTAAGAAAAACAACAGAAGACAGTGTAGAAGATGTGGGGAAGAGTGCAGCGGAAGATGCTGGGAAAGTTGTTGAGACCAGCTATGGGGAGTCAAGCGGAAATATTTCTGAATTGTTAGAAAATCGTCCAGAGTTGATTGGAACGAATCGAGAGAAATTATTATCTATGGTACAAGACACAAAATTAGCAGCGTATATTAATGAATTGTATAGACCAGGTGCATCTGTTGGAGATGGTGGAACTGCTGATAAATTAATCATGGAGTTTTATGAAGGAAGTTCCCGTCATTTGCCAAAAGCTAAAGAAAGATTAGTCGGTATAAATAGAATAATAGATTCAGGAAAACTTGGACTGAATGATTTAGATATAGCTGAAGCATTAAGAGATGATTTAGAATACGCTATAGACTTATTCAAATAAAGGAGATTAATAAAAATTATGATTATAGATGATTTTTTGAAACAAATGACAATTTATTTTCCAACAATAAAAAAAGATTTGGATGAACACATACAAGAATTCGGAGAAAGATTGGATACTATTGTTATAGAGGATATTATTATGCCAGAAATTATTGAACTTTTGGAAAAAGACGAGGATACGAAGAAGCTAAAAGTTATATTTGACTATTTTGAGGATGTATGTATTAATTCAGATGATTATCTCAATAATGTTTTTTCTATAACAGCATTGGAAATATTGGGTAATGATAAAAATATATTGGAAAAAGCTAAGAAATATATGGGACCTATAACAATAAAACTTCAGAGGGAAGCTGATATTGCTATAGGACGACAAGTATAAGCACAACAACTAAGCCTCCTCACGGGCAGGCTTAAATCCTAGTCTCACTACCAGACATTTAACAGAACTTCTTAGGTTCATAAGGTTTACTATCCCGTAACACGGCATAACTGCCACATAGCAAGAATGTTTTCGTCTGCCATAGAAGTGGTGGTAAACTGACCGAATCGTATCACTTCTGCAATCAGAAAAGAATCGATGGAAGCTTCGTGATGATTTTTGCCAATATCAATGCCTACGATGTACATAATTGAAATCCTTTCTAATGTGAATTGTAAGTAGATAGAATCCTCACTTCAATGCGGGTTACAATCTGGTTAGATATACGAAGTACAGCACATATGCTGCCAACATCCAGCTAATACGCAAAATCCTGCAAAGCAGAGGGAGCAGTCTCAATGAACGAAGTCACAAGTGCTTCAAGAGTGGTGACGCACACCTCTATCTATTACAGGATAATTGTGAAATAGGAATAAAAGAAAAGCAATAGATAGAAAAAGACTGCTTTGATTCCTATGTGTTTAGCATACCAGACAGTGTAGAAGATGTGGGGAAGAGTGCAGCGGAAGATGCTGGGAAAGTTGTTGAGAGTGGTAAATATTCAACTCAAATTAGTCCCGAAATGGAGAAAAAAATATTAGAAGGACAAAGAAAAAGCCCTGTTAAAAATGAGGTGATAGGAGGACATTCTCCCCAGATTAATAATAGCAATGATTTATTTGCAGTGGAAGAACTGTCAGTCAATGCAGATGGAACTAGAAATATAAAGTTTGTAAAAGATTTACAAGATGGCAGTATTTCTAAAATTAAGAAAAGTACTGTTTTTCCAGATTCATGGAGTGATTCAAAGATTATTGATACTATAAAAGAGGTTGGAGATTCTCCTTTCATCTCAGTTCGTGGAAGAGATGGGGCAACATGGCATAGAAAAATTGTTGATGGTGTTGAAGTTGATGTAATAAAACTTGGAAATGATGTAATATCTGGATATCCAACTGGAAAAATTAATGCACCAAAACCATCAGGATTTTAAGAAAGAGGTGATTGTATGTATAGAGAGTTAGATAATTTATTATCAGAGGAATCAACAGTTGATTCATGGTACGATGATGGATTTCTTATTGCACAAAGTATTATGAATGATTTTTCAAAGGATGATTGGGAAAAGCTTTCTAATGATATATTGAATAAAGACTTAGAATGGAAAAAAAAATTAGTATATTGTCTTGATAATCAAATAATCCAAGAGGAACTAGAGATAATAGGTAAATTGCTTCATACAAAGGATGATGAATTACTAGAAATGTGTATTGATACATTGCGTTCATTTGATAATGAAATGGGACATTCATATATAAAAATGCATCCAGAAATAATAAAAGAAGCTAAAGAAAGAATGGATACTGCAGGAAATGCTACAAAAAGAATGTTACAATGCTTTTTGGAAGTGTTTAATATTCTTTAAATTGGGGTTGTATTTTCGAACTCCCAATAACATACAACTCCTGCACATCTATTAATTAATCATCATGACTGCCCAGAAGCAATCAAGAAATCCATAATGTTAATTATTAGACACTAGCAAAATTTTGCCGAGTTGGGTATACGAAAGGACATTGTGAATTTAATATGCTGATGTAACGCACTCTTAGCAACAAAAAACGTTGCAAAAGGGTGCGTTTTTCTGTGAAATTTTGCTATAAATGGTAAGGTTTTTTATAAAACTCAGTCTTACAAGCGGTATTTCGTAAACGTCAAACCATGCGCCAGTCATTAAAATCAACGCCGCCCATTATTGGCGACGTGGCTTCCTGCATTCGTCCGGAAGACTATCTGACCATGGCATGAGATAGTCCAGCTTTTCTGGATCTATATTTTCTTTTTCCTCACAGAGTTTTGGCAGTTCTGTGAGGATATATTTAAAATAATAATACGGCCGCAGATTATTCAGCTTGGCTGTTTCTGAAATACTGTATACCATCGCACTGGCAGATGCTCCTTTGGCTGTATTGTGGAACATCCAGTTTTTCTTGCCGAGGCAAAAGGTGCGTATGGCTCTCTCCGAGGCAGAATTATCGATAGGGACATCTCCATCTTCAAGAAATACCTTAAGATATTTTTCCTGATTGATTATGAAATTCAGCCCCTGGCCTGTTTTGGATTTTGGAGGTACCGCACAGTCGTTAACCTGTTGTTTTACCCACGCAAAAAATTCCTCAACCAGCGGCCGGATCAATTCCTGCCGTTTTTGAAGCCGTTCCTCTGATGAGAGCCCTTTTAACTCAGTGTCAGCATTATAAAACCCGGCTATCTTCTGCAATGCCTGATAGGCAACAGACTGCCTTACAGAAGACGGATCCTTTTTATCGGCAGCCTTAACCGCATCCGCAAAATCACGCCTTGCATGCGCCCAGCAGTTTGCGTTTGTCACATCTGGAAGCTTTTTATCAACTAGATGATATTGCTGCAGGCTGTCCGTTACAAGGATTCCTTTGTAATCCTTGTAAAAATCCAGAGGCTTTTGATGATCACGTCCTTTTTGGTACTCATATATCACAATCGGGCGTCGGGTATAAAACTCTCCGGAACGGTGCACCCACATATAGCACTTGCTGTTTGGGTGGTCGCTGTCTGCTATTACTTGAGTCGGTGTTTCATCTGACTGTGTGACATGCAGTGACAGCAGCTCCTGCTTCATCCGTTCAACAAACGGAGTGAAGTACATCTGGGAGCATCTGACAATCCAGTTGGACATTGTCTGGCGTGATATATTTACGCCATTACGTTGAAACTCCTGCTCAATCCGGTGTAATGCTGATGAATTCACATATTTTACATTAAGTATTGATGCCAGTAATGATGGCGTCACTATACTGTTGCGAAGCAAGTCCTTGGGTCTGTTTCCACGAAGGAACTCATCCTGATGATCACCATCAGTTCCCACATACACCTCGACAGTATGAATTTCGACAGTCCATGCTTCGGGCTCATGACGAAGCCTCTTGTAGGTTTCATCCGGCATACGGCGCCAATTGCCTTTTCCATAAAAAGCATCCAGCTGTTCTTCAGAAACACTGTATGGCGGAAGTATTTCTTCCGGGAAATCTTTCAGGTCGATATTCCGCTGTCCTTTTTTCTTTGCACGCTTGGCAGTAATGACCTCTTCAGCAGAAGGCTCCCTGGAAGATTCATCATAGGCGGCGTCCGCTTCGTCAAAAAACGAAAGCTGGCCTTCGATTGATTTTAAGCTCTCTGTATGCCTGCCAAATCTATAATTATTGGCAATGCGGACCTGCTCAATGAGTTTTTCGATGTTATCATTTAAAGCATCGAGCTGTCCCTGCATCATAAGAACAATGGTAATCAGTTCTTCGCGGCTGCAATTATTCAGTTCTTCCAATGTATGTTTCTGTGCCATTGCTTCACTCCCTTAAACTGTTTTCATTATAACAGAAGCAGCTTTAATTAGCGAATTCTTGTGTGTTAGCTCTCCGTCATTATGCCTATCGCTATAAGGCTATAGGATGCTGATAAACGCAGGGAAATATAGAGCTTTCAAATTTCAAGATATTTGTTTCAAGTAACTGCTAACCATTGTACCAGTTGTGAAAAAGGCATATAAACCAGGTTCAACTATAGATTTTTTGACGTCATAAATGTCTTTGAAAAATCTCTGTTTTGCACAAACTCAGAAGGGATTTTGTGGTGTTACATCCTTGATTTTAGGATCGAGCGGATTTAAACCGAGCATCAGGTAATCGAATTGCTCTTCGGTAAGATCCGCAGCGTCTTCCGTGGTTCTTGGCCAGGATAGTGAACCGGATTCAATCCGTTTATACAGCAAAAGAAATCCATCGCCCATCCAAAGCAGTCCTTTAATCCTGTCGGAACGTCTACCGCAGAACAGGAACAAGGTTCCTTTCTCAAAAGGATTCTGCTTATATTTATCACCAATGATCATCGAGAGACCATCAATGCCTTTGCGCAGATCCACTGTACCACACGCAAGCACAACCCGATTGATTTTAGCAACGTTCTCCAGCATGGACTACCTCCTTTAAGAGCCTGCTTAGCACAGCATCTGAAACATCGTTTGATATTTCGAGAATGATATCACCATTCCTGACAACTGCAGTCGCGTTAGAAGCTGACGAAAATTCCCGTGTTTGAATAGTTTTCTCTGATGTAACAGGGGCAGCTATTTCAACAAAAGAAATTTCGGCAGGATTTTCGGTTGTTACAGGCAGCTGCATCTGGTCGTATGATTCTTTACGAAACTTGCGCAGCCAGTAATAATAAGATTTTTCCTTGATATCATTGTCTTTCAGCCATTGATGGACAGTTACGTTTGCAGGTCGTTCCTGACATTGATTTATGATATTTAACCAGTTAGCACGCCTTACATCGTGAGTACATTTATCCATGATAGTTTGCCTCCTCTAAAAAACTATTAGTTTTTTCGTGTCTTATAGAGTGTCTCACAAAAATGCTAATTATCCAAGGCGCGTGGTTTGACGTTTACGGTATTTCAGATATAAAAATTGTTCAAAAAAGCAGTAATCCCAAGGAAGATGTTTTTTATTTTGGCGGTAGTGGAATGAGATGTATCTCCGCATATTCTGAATAATGCATTTAGACTAAAGTGTCGGACAAAGTTTTCAGACTGTACTTGAAATCCTTACAATATCAGCATTTTTGCGAATGTAGAAATATAGTTGTTCCACAGAACTGATGTTTTGACAAGTCCTTGGAAACCTTATATTATCTGATTTTACGTAAGAAGCATCGAATCCTGTATTATTATTTTGATACGAGGTTTTATGTTAATTTTCTTCATGTGTGGTGGCATAAGAAGGATATCCGTTTGCTCATTTTTATAGCACAGAACGGTAGTGTAAAATAGTTTGTGTTTTTGGTAAGAAATGGCTCCTTTTTGGTAAGAATTCAGATATGACAATTTTTATCGAAAAGGAGTATTTTTATGGCAGTTGCAAAGGAACAAATTCGACAGATTATCTCAGAAAACAACATTAGCATGTAAATAAGTATGGAGATAACGATATTAAACCATACAGATAAAAAAGATGGAGTACATTGGCAGTTTGGGCAGGATATTCAAATCGTTGTACTCAGACAAAAGTGGCGGATAAAGTTTTCAGATTATGCTGGAGAGCCATACAGTATCGGCATTTCTGTTAATGGAGAATTATAGCTGCTCCACAGAACTGATGTTTTTATAGGTGCTAGAAAACCTTATAGTATCTGATTTTATGTAAGGAGCATCCGACCCTGCATTTATTATTTCAGTACGAGGTTTTATATTAAATTTCTTCATATTGTGGTGGTATGAAAAGGAGCTTTTACAGCTGCAAGACATTGATTCTTTTTTAAGAGAAGTAAAAGACTGCAAAGAGAATATCATGATAGGAGAATTTCAGGATAATGCATTAACAAAAGAATGGCTTTATTATTGGAAGAATAATCAGATATTTGAGTATGACCTGAATCGGCAGATAAAAAGAGAAGTGGGTGCAGTACAGGTAAGAAGAGAATTACTGAGACTTCTGGCAATTGATGAGGAGGTAAAAAATTATGCGTAGTAGCGTAGATACGGCCTGCAGCGGATCCTCAGAAGAAATAAAAATAGGTGCCGGTGTTTTGGATTATATAAGTGAATTGGGAAATATCCAGGCAAAGATTTTGGAGGCATATACCTATAGTGAACAGTGTGTACAAAATATAGAATCAGAGGATACATATCAGGGGGAGGCCAGAGAGGAGATGCTTGCATTTTTTAAATCCCTAGCCAGTAATATGCAGAAAATGACATTTTTGTATCAGGCGGCAGGAACGTACATTCAAAATGCTTATAATACTATGTATTATAATGAACAGCAGGTTGTGGAATGGGTCATTGGACAAATTGGAGGAAATGAATAAAAGTTATGGAAGAAGAAATAAAAAAAGCATACATGGATTGGAGTGAAAAAGGTGTAAGCTATTTAAATTGTATGTGTGTGTATGATATAATGATGGATGTGGACGAGGCACTGCAGACCTGTGATACCATTTTAGATGAAATTGACCTGGGAATTGACTATACATCTAGGGAAAAGGATATTGACAGGCTTTTAGAGGGGCATGGAACCCTTCACCGTTATATTGATGTCTTAAATTGTTACGTGGATGATAAGCTGGATCAGCCTTTAAAGAAAGATTTCAAGAAAAATGCTACAGAAACAATCAGCCGAATCCATCTGGAAGACTTTGAGGTAGATATTACACTGGGACTGACAGAAAACAATTATATAACCGGCGGAATGGGATATGCCGGAACCATGGTAGAACAGGAAAAAGCAAAGCTGACTTTTGCAGATTTTATTGGAACTTCTGACGGAAAGGCGGATGGAAATGGGTTTCATATGGCATATACCAATGGAAGTGTAGAAGATTTTGCAAGTATTTTTGCAGCACAGTATGAGGCAATGAAAGCATCCGGAGCTTTGGGAGAAGACAATAATCTTACCCAACAGGAATTTTTGGAGCAGTTTTATAGGCAGGGAGAATTTACCCATGATAGCAGTAACCCATTTTTAAACTTTGTTTCGTCCGTATTGGATATCACAATTATCAAACCTATCATAGAGGCATGTACCGGAGAAGATTTGATAACCGGAGAAGACTTGACAGACATGGAACGTGGACTTAAAGTGGTTTTTGCAGTGGTGGATTTGGTTACACTTGGAGGAGCCATTGCAGCAACAAAGTTCTCGGAAATGGGATTAAAAGAAGGACTTAAGGCATTTGGAAAAACAGCCCTGATAGACTTTGCGGGAAATACAGCAGCCTGTGGTGTGGGAGCACTGGGAGAAACCTTTGACTGGCCGGTGCCTATAACAATGATGCTGAGTCTTGCAGCAGGAATCACGGTAAGTATTTCGGGAAATAAGTTGTTATTTAAAAATGCAGATGGGATAGAGATTGGGGCAAAGACGCTGAGTGATGCTGAGGTTAAAAAAATCGGGGATGTGTTGGATGAAACAACAAATTCTAGCTTTGCAAATAAAAATTTGGGAGAAGTGTTAAAACAACAGGGATTAACATTAGAAGAATTTAATAAGTTAAGATTGACGGATGTAAAGGATTTAACAAAGGAGCAAATCGCACAGATGAAAGCAATACGCGAGGCAGTTCCAAAGATAGATGCTAACACTTATATTCAAAAGACAATACCGGCTTCGGATATAGACAAGTATATAGGAGAAGATGGCTGGTCTACAATTGGCGGTTATGTGGCAAGATATGATGATGTATCACACATAAAAGGATATGATAATGTTGTGGAGTCGTCGCGACTTGATTATGTAACAGGTGATGGAGTAAGACCGTATCCGGAAGGTGGAGATACTTATGCATATATTAAATTCAAGACAACAGATGCAGAAAAAATAAAGACACCATATGGGGAAATATTCGGTGGAACAAATACAGATGGTCCTCCTTGTACATTAAATGGATTTACAGGTGCAAGGAATGGGCAAATTATACCCGAGTGGTCTTTAAGTGGTGAATATGTAAAACCTAAGAAAGGTGCGGAATTACATAAAGTTGTTAATGGAAAAGATACTGTTGTTGCAATATTTGATGGTAAACATTTTGTAGAAGTGAAAGGAAAATAGAAAATGATAAAAAATGGTGAATTTTGTGTATATAATGGAAATGAGTACGAATTAAATGAGGATAATGATGGAAACTTAATAATAATTACAACAAATCGCGAAATAATAGATGCAACGTTTGTTGATGAATATAATAGCGGAGTATATAGTAAAATAATTTCGCCAAATGAAATTCAAGAAGCATATGAGTGTAGAACTTATGGTTTGATTAATGGTTATAAGGTTAGTATTAGGAAAGAGTTGAAAGATACTTTTTTTGTAGGCACAGGTGATAGAAAAATTGCTGATATACTTGGATTGAATAGAACAGATAAGTACTTGTATGAGAAAGAAATTGCCAAGGATAAAATAGAAGTAGTTCAAGAAAAAAAGAAAATAGAAGTATGATTGAATCAAAATAATGCATACTGCACGGGAAAACTTGAAAAATGGTGAATAGAAGGTAATAAAATGAAAACATTAGGAAAAATAGCAATATAAGTATGTAGAATTAAAAGATGTAGATTGTATTGTTCAGAAGTGGACACCATATAAGGAAAATATATGATAAAACATTACTAACCTAAAAATTGACATAAAAATGCAAATACGATAAAATTTTGTGTATAAAAGGGCACACTTATGGAAACGTAAGGTCGCAAAGCTAGAGTCTAACACAGAGTAATATTTATGTAATGACAGATCGGCTGCAACATCCGGTAATATCGGACGCTGCAGCCTTTTTGTATATAAAATTTTACCTAAAGGAGGAACATGAAAATGGCATCGGGACAGATCAGAATGACACCTGACACAATGAGAGAAAGGGCAGGAGAGTACAGGACAGAAGCAGAGAATGTACAGAGTGTAATCGACAAGATGGACAGATTACTTGAAACCCTGCTCACAGAGTGGGAGGGCTCAGCATCAGAGGCATATGTCAACAAGTTTGCAGAGCTCAGACCTTCATTTGTAAAAGGAAAAGAGCTGATCGATGATATCGCAATGGCACTTGACAAGACTGCAGAGGCAGTAGAGTCAACAGATACACAGATAGCAAATCAGTTCAGCATGTAAAATTCATTCAATGCCGGATTCCACACCACAGGCTGTGGTGTGGAATTGTATTGTATTTGTATTGTAGTTATATTGTGGCTTTATTTCAAGAGCAGCGGAGCTGCTTTTAAAATAAGACCATAATTTTATACATTAACAGGAGGGTGTGAATGAATATGAAAAAGTATAGGAGAAAAGAATAAATGTTTAATCGTGATTATTTAGAAAAATTAAAGCAGTATGTAGGTAAAGATATTCAGTTGGTAGAGAGTGACAATGAAGTCCATATCTATTTGGATTCTGAAATTCAATATTTTTTAAGAAAAAAGGAACAAAAGTATATATTGTATGTTAGTGAAAGAGGAAAGGAAACGGAAGAAAAAAGATATACATCAGAAGTGGATATGAAAAGAAATTTTGCATTATGGGTAAAGAGTAATTTTAGTGAAAATATTAAATATCCATTTTCAGGAAAATTTAGAGAAGTTACCAGTGTAGAAGAACTAAGAATATTGATGCAGCAATATGCAGACGAAAAGACGTATTCCATAAATGATCCAAAAGAAGAGAGAATTAATATATTGAAAAGTGAAGATGGTCAGTATAGTATTTTCTTTTTGGATAAAAACGGTAAGAAATACATATTAGAACAAGAGACAGAAAATCCATTTGTGTTCAAAAGATTTTATAACGAAGTAACTTATTATGGTGAAACGATGAGACAAATTAGAGAGTATGAGGAAGTTTTTGAAGATAAGTTAGAAGATGATGTGAAAATACAGCTGTTAGGCTACTAAAATGAAAGAGGGAAAATGAGTATCGATTTAGAAAAAGCATATTTTAAAAAGTTGGAAAAATATGTTGGAAAAAAAATAAATATTGTTTCAAATGAAAATGAAATAAGAATTATATATGATGTTGAGACATCTTATGTCTTGCAAGAAGAAAAAGAAATATTTTATTTTTATTGCATACAAAGGAATGAGCGCATAAAAATAGCTGAATATTATTCAGAAAAAGAAATGGAAACAAATTTTGCAATTGCAATAAAAGGTTTTTTTAGTGAAGGAATAGATTACAGTGGTTCAGAGGAAATAGAAGGTGTGGTAAAACTTTCGGATGTTAATGAAATAATGAAGTTACATATCGGTGAAAGTTATTACTCAATTATGAATCCACAAAAATTAAAAATTAATCTAGAAGAAAAAGGGTCAAATAAATATAATATTTATTTGCTTGGACCAAATGGTGAATGTGAGTATATCGAAGAAAATGAAGAAGCTCCGTTTGTGTTTGAAAGGTTTTATAATGAAGCGGTGTATTTAAAAGTGATATTAGAACGAGTTAGAGGGTATGAAGCAATATTTGAAGAAACATTAAGTGAAAAAGAGATATATGATATTATTAAGTAAAGTGTGTCGTAATTGATGAGAACAAGTGACATAGGAGGTTCAGAAAAAACTTAAAAAATACAGAAATAGGAAATAGTGGAGGAAAGTATAATGACAGTAGAAGAAGTGAAAAAGATTATTGATGAAGAGAGTTTAAAAGGAGGAAATCTGTTTGAAAAAAGGGAAAATAAAGAGAATGAAATGGTAATTATGAATGTTGCAGAGCAATGGTTGGTATATGCAACTGATGAGAGAGCAAGTAAAATAACAGGTTCAGAAAAAAAGTTTAAAACAGAGGAAGAGGCATTAGATAATTTTATTACAAGATTAAGGGCATTAAATGTATTAAAAAACTGAGGTAATTTACGGAAGTAATACGTTTAATGGTTCAGTTATCTACGGAAGAAAAATTACGCTTTATACACGCAATGTGCTTTTAACATTACCAACTTAAAAATTGACATAAAAATGCAAATACGATAAAATTTTGCGTATAAAAGGGCACACTTATGGAAACGTAAGGTCGCAAAGCTAGAGTCTAACACGGAGTAACATTTATGTAATGACAGATCGGCTGCAACATCCGGTAATATCGGACGCTGCAGCCTTTTTGTATATAAAATTTTACTAAAAGGAGATTATAGTAGATTGGCTTCATATAAAGGAAAAGCAGCAGTTGAAGGATGGGGGAAAGGAGGAGCAATACAGTATGAACTTTCGTCAACGGTAGAATTAGAAAGATTAGGATTATTAAGAGAAATAAACTAGTATGGAGGTCAGAAGATGAAAATAGAGGATGCAAGAAAAATAATACAAGAGGAAAGTCTTCAAGGTTACAATTTATGCGAAGAACGAGAAAATAGAGAAAATGAAGTAGTGCTTAAGAAAGAAAATGAAAAATGGATAGTATATGTGACGGATGAACGTGCTAGTAAAATTACTAACTCAGTTGATAAGTATAATACGGAAACGGAAGCAATAGAGGATTTTATAGAAAGGTTGCGGGCAGATAAAGTACTATGCGAGTTGTAAAAGAAATAGTATTTACATAATTGAAAAATGTTGTTACACGCAATGTGCTTTTAACATTACCAACCTAAAAATTGACGTAATAATGTAAAGAGGAGCATCGTAATGGAAGATAGTGAAAAGGTTATTGTAAATTTTGTGAATGAAAATAATGGAAAGAGACATGAATTGGAAATCCCCTTGAATATAACAGCCAAAGCTCTGGTGACTGCATTAAACAAAGCATATAATCTGCAAATTGATGAAGCCAATGAGAATGAATGTTATATGGCCTGTGAGCAGCCAATTGCATTTTTGAAAGGAAACAGGATGCTTGAGGATTTTGGTGTTAGGAATGGTTCGACAATTATATTTGGGAGAAAATGAAAATGGAAAATTATGGATGGTCAATAGAATTAAATCCGGGATATGTTCTGATAATAGGGAATGCACCTGATGCACATATACAGCTTGACAGTGCATATGGTAGAGCTGTGAGAGTAGGATTGCAGGTGAAAGATGATATATCATGTGCTATGTTATCGGAATATAGTTCGTCATACAACACATTAGTAAATGGAAAAAGTATTCAAAGGATTGCAACAGTAAAAAATCATGATTTCATATCAATAGGAGATTTTACTGCATATTACAATAATGGAAAAATTTTCTTTGATTATGGAGCTATCAGAACAAATGGAGTTGAGGTCAGACCGGAGAGCTTGGATATACATACAACATATCCTGTCTTTATTCGTAATACGCGAATACTGGCAAAAAGAGATAAAACTCCAATAGAAATATTGGATCCGGGTACTATTCCCACAAAACCGGAACTCAATCTGGTTACTTCATTGATGCCTTCGATTATTATGTTTGCTCTGGTAGTGCTGCTTAGAGGAGTGATGAGCAAGTCAAATGGAGCTTTTGTTGCATTTAGTATATGTTCCATGGGTGTTGGAGTCTTTACATCCATATTTGGTATTATAAATAAACAAAAGAAGTATAAGAAAGACCTTGTAAAACGAAGAGACACATATCTTGAATACATAGCAAAAAAACGTAATGAGATAGAAGCTGCAAGAAGAGAGGAGTTAGATTGTCTAAACGCTCAGTATTATAGCATAGAGCAGGATATTGAACATATAGAGAATTTTGACCCGGTATTATTTGATCGTATATCTACAGATGAAGATTTCCTTGAGGTGTATCTGGGGAGGGGAAACGTTGAGTCATTGCGGCAGGTAGACTATAAGAAACAAGAGAAACTTGAGGTTGGAGATGATCTTAGCAGTCTGCCTGAGCATGTGGCAGGAGAATATATGGATATTGAAAAGGCGCCGGTTGTGATGAGTCTGAAGGATGCTAATGCGGTGGGGGTTGTCGGAGATGCGGATTCGTTGTATTCGATGATGAAGAATATGATTATGGATATTATCAGCAGACAGTATTATGGTGATATCTGTATATATGCATTACTTGATGATAATATCGGAAAGTATAATTGGCTTAGGGGAATAAAAGCTTTGAATAGCTCGAATGGCAATAGAAATATAGTTTGCGATCAGGAAAGCAAAAACAGAGTATTTGAAAATTTGTATAAAGAGCTTTCTATACGAAAAGATGAAAAAGTACATGGCAGATTTAATATAATAATTGTAATGCAGGACTATGGCATAAAGAGTCATCCTATTTCAAAATTTATAGAGCATGCATCAGAGCTCGATACTGTTTTTATATTTTTTGAATCAAAGCTGTCTTTGCTGCCATTATATTGCAGCCGAATAATTGATATATTCGACAATGAGAGTGCCATGATATATGATTCGGTCAATAAGACGCAAAAGAAATATTTTGAGTATGAGAATATACCTGATTGGCGTGTACAGAAGGCGGTCAGCATTTTGGAACCTGTGGAGTGTGAAGAAATAAGCCTGGCAGGCTCTTTGCGTAAGAACATATCTTTGTTTGAGCTGCTTGGAATCAACTCGGTGCAGGCATTGAATTTGAAGGAGAGATGGAATTCATCAAAAATATATGAAACAATGGCAGTTCCGTTGGGAGTAAATGTGAAGGATGAGATTGTTTATCTAAATCTGCATGAGAAATTTCACGGCCCGCATGGACTTGTGGCAGGAACAACAGGCTCAGGAAAAAGTGAGATTTTGCAGACGTTTATACTTGGGGCAGCAACGTTATTTCATCCGTATGAAATAGGTTTTGTGATAATTGATTTTAAGGGTGGAGGAATGGTTAATCAGTTTAGAAAGCTGCCTCATTTGATTGGTGCCATAACAAACATTGATGGAAAGGCAATAGACAGATCACTCAGGTCAATAAAGGCTGAACTGCTGAAAAGACAGAATCTGTTTGCACAGCTCAATGTTAATCATATAGATAAATATATAAAGGCATATAAAGAGGGACAAGCAAAAGTGGCATTACCACACCTTGTCATTATTGTAGATGAGTTTGCTGAGTTAAAGGCAGAGCAGCCGGAATTTATGAAGGAGCTGATTAGTGCAGCCAGAATAGGACGAAGTCTGGGAGTTCACCTGATACTGGCAACACAAAAACCGGCAGGACAGGTTAATGACCAGATTTGGAGTAATTCAAAGTTCAAATTGTGTCTTAAAGTACAGACGCAGGAGGATAGTAATGAAGTCTTGAAATCTCCTTTAGCCGCAGAAATAAAAGAACCGGGCCGGGCTTATTTGCAGGTCGGAAATAATGAGATATTTGAATTGTTCCAGTCGGGATATTCCGGCAGCCCCGAGAGCATAAATGGTGAAGATGATACACCGTTTGATATATATGAACTTGATTTTTCGGGAAAAAAGAATTTGGTATATAAGCATAAGCTCGAGAATTCAGAGCAGTCAAGGTCACAATTGGAGGCGGTCGTCGAATATGTAGATAAATACTGTAAAGCCGATGGAGTAAAAAAACTGCCGGATATATGTCTGCCTGCGCTGGAAGAAGTGATAGTATATGATGCCGAACTGGCACATAATGATACCCCTCTTTCCATGACTGCTGTAATAGGAATATACGACGATCCGGACAGGCAGAGACAGGGGCGGACAGTAATAGAGATAGGTAATAAAAATACTATTATCATAGGAGCATCGCAGTTTGGCAAGACCAATCTTCTCGAATTGATAGTGAGGAATCTGGCAGAAAACTATTCACCGGAAGAGCTTAGCATATATATTATTGATTTTGCATCAATGGTACTTAAAAATTTTGAGAAGCTGGCTCATGTAGGAGGTGTAGTATGCCCATCTGACGATGAAAGGTTGAAGAATCTGTTTAAATATCTGAGTGAACAGATAGAAGAAAGGCGTGAAAGACTGCTTGAAGCGGGAGTAAGCTCATACACATCATATTGCGAGGCGGGATTTACAGATATACCTCAGATAGTGGTACTCATAGACAATTATACTGCATTAAAAGAACTGTATCTGCAGGATAGTGACATACTGCTCAATCTGTGCAGAGAAGGTGGCTCTGTAGGAATAAGTTTCATTATTTCAAATTTACAGACAACAGGACTGGGATATAAGTATCTGGCAAACTTTTCCGGCAGAATAGCTATGTTTTGTAATGAATCAAGTGAGTATATGACTCTTTATGGAAGCTGTAAACTCAGACCGGATGAGACTGCTGGCAGGTGCCTGACAGAAATTGATGGGGAAATATACGAGTGCCAGACATTTTTAGCGTTTGAGGGAACTAAGGAAATTGAACGTGTTAATAATATGCATGCATTTGTAGATCAGATAAATGCTGTATATGGGAATATCACTGCTGACAAGATACCGGAAATTCCTGAATTGCTCACACCGGACTATGTGGATCACACATTCAGAAGAAAAAATGATGAGAACATTATAGGAATTGCATACGACACAGTCGCCCCGGTTTACACAGATCATAATAAATGCAATATCATAACTATCTCCGGAGCTGATAATATGGGCAGAACAAATTTTATAAAATATTTTGCGTTGCAGATGTTAAACAGCGAAATAGATACTCATATATATATAGCTGATGATTTCAGGCGCAAGCTGTCTGATATCGGTCAGGAAAATGTAAGCTATGATCTGGATCCGGATGAATTTATACAGAAAATAATAATGATAGAGGTTCTCTTAGAGGAAAAATATAAGAGACTCATCCATCAGGAAAATCCGGAAAAAGAAAACACCCTGATCATAATAAACAGTCAGGAGGTATATACGGCGATATCAGATAGCAAGGATGCTCTTAATGCTCTTAAAAATATTATGGGCAAATATAAGGTATTAAATGTGTATCTCCTGTTTGGGGCAGTACCAAATGCGCAGATAGCATATGGTTCGCCTGATATATATAAAATGATGAAGGAGACTAAAAGCATACTGTTTTTTGATAACTGGATAATTGCAAGATAGTGGATATACCGCTGGCTATAAAGAGAAAGAATCAAAAGAAAATCGAACCGGGTGATGCATATTATATATTCGAGGATGAAGTCAGCAAGGTAAGGATACCACTGGTCTCAGATTAAATACGGTATATTAGCACCTCATAGTGAAGGGGCAGTAATGATAACGATAATGTTAGAGTTGCAATAGAAATTACGGTGAGAGTTATATAGGTGTAGAACGTATGGAATTATAAAAAACATTAAAGCTAATGTAGAAAAAATGAAGAATATTATTATGAGGGAAAATTTCCAAAACAGCCCTGATAGATTTTGTGGGAAATGATAAAACGCTCCATGCCTGCTTTTGAAAAGATATACAAAAAACATAATAAATAATAGTTGATTATAACGAACAAAAAATACACAAATGCCGAAAATTGTCTAAAATTGTACAGTTTTCGGCATTTTCAATGTTTACTTTTAACAAAATCCGTGGAAAAGCGCTCCGTGTGACCGTTGTGTGACCAAAGAGGTGTATAATCTTATTCAAGAGGAAAACGTATAAATAAAATATGAGGATAAGAACGCGTGCTTTGGGATAATGAGCCGGAATATAATAGATTGTCACAGAGCATACATAGGGACGAAAATGGAATTAAAGCCAGAAGCATTTAAAGGGATAATGTTCAAGGTAAAGAGATCGGAAAAAATTTAAAAAAAAATTTAAAAAAGTACTTGCATTATTCGTTTGACCATGATATTATAATACACGGTTCGTTGGTCAAGCGGTTAAGACGCCGCCCTCTCACGGCGGAAACACGGGTTCGATTCCCGTACGGACTGCTAAGTATTTAAAGCCGGTACATTCATGGAAGCATGATGTACCGGCTTTTTCGTTGTATATATTCATATGAGATATTATACGAGTATGGTATAACATGAAAATTTCTCAATAAGGAAATCTGCCCTTGCAATATACCCCACTGGGGTATATAATGCTCTTGAAGACAGATACCCATAAGGGGTATGGTTAGACATGTAAAATAAATGCATAATGCGGAACAAAGAACAAATGGAGGTACCCATGACAGAAAAAGAAACCAAATGCTGTTGCTGCAACCGCAAAAAAGAGCGGTCAGAGCAGGAATATAAGGATCTCATCAACAGACTTAGCCGTATAGAGGGGCAGATCCGTGGAATCAAGCGTATGCTGGATGAGGATTGCTACTGCCCTGACATCATCACACAGGTGGCGGCCGCAAATGCTGCGCTCAACAGCTTCAATAAAGTCCTTTTGGCCAATCATATAAAGACGTGTGTGGCAGATGACATAAGAGCCGGCAAGGATGAGACAATAGATGAGCTTTTGAACACACTGCAGAAGCTTATGAAGTAGTATTATAAGAAGGCGGGTATAAAAATGAGTACAATAATCACAATATTAATAATAGCAATAATTGCCGCACTGGTGATTGTGGGCTTAAAGGAGACTATAAAGCATTCAAAGGGCGAGGGCGCCTGCTGTGGCGGTGGAGCCATGAAGGAGGACGAGGAAGCCACAGTACAGCTTACAGGCGAGATAGTTACGAGAGCAGATGTGCACATAGACGGAATGCACTGCATGAACTGCAAGAACTCAGTCACACGCTCGCTTCAGAAGATGAGCGGAGTATCGGCAGAGGTGGATTTAAAGCATGGCGTGGCACATGTTGAGGCAACCAGAGAGCTAAGCGATGAGGAAATCACATTTGCCATCGAAAGACTGGATTTCAAGGTGACAGGAATTGAGAGATTTTAGAAAAGGCTTCTGAATAGTTAGATTCGAATAGTAGAAAGAAGGAAATACAGACAGTATGAAGCAATATACAGTTACAGGAATGAGCTGTGCGGCATGCTCTGCCAGAGTGGAAAAGGCTGTCTCTAAGGTTGATGGTGTGACGAGCTGCTCTGTCAGCCTTTTGACCAACTCGATGGGAGTCGAGGGAAGCGCGACAGATGCGCAGATATTGGAGGCGGTAGAGCAGGCGGGCTATGGAGCGAGTCCCAAAGGCACAGCAACAGAATCAGAAAATGACAAAGCGAATAACAGCTTAGAGCAGCTAAAGGCAGCGCAGGATGCGCTTGTAGACAGGGAGACACCGAAGCTTGTAAACAGGCTTATAGCATCGCTCATATTCTTAGTTGTTCTCATGTATTTTTCCATGGGACATATGATGTGGGGCTGGCCGTTGCCTGAGTTTTTCAATGGAAACCATGTGGCTATGGGGCTTTTGCAGCTTCTGCTTACAGTGGCGGTAATGGTCATAAACCAGAAGTTTTTTATCAGTGGCTTTAAGGGCTTGATTCACGGTGCTCCCAACATGGATACGCTTGTTGCGCTTGGATCTGCAGCATCGTTTGGATACAGCGTGTATGCACTTTTTGCCATGACAGCTGCGCAGGTGAATGGCGATATGGATGCGGTCATGTCATATATGCATGAGTTTTATTTTGAATCCGCAGCCATGATTTTGGCACTGATTACTGTCGGAAAAATGCTTGAAGCGCACTCAAAGGGCAAAACAACAGACGCTTTAAAAAGCCTGATGCAGCTTGCCCCAAAGACAGCAACCGTTGTAAGGGATGGCGTGGAGCAGGAAATTTCTGTGGATGCAGTGAAAAAGGGCGATATTTTCGTGGTCAGACCGGGTGAAAATATCCCTGTGGACGGTGAAATAATAGATGGAACAACCGCTGTCAACGAATCGGCACTCACAGGAGAGAGCATCCCTGTGGATAAGCAGCCGAAAGATGCAGTAAGCGCTGCCACAGTGAACCAGTCAGGCTTTATAAAATGCCGCGCAACCAGAGTAGGCGAAGACACCACACTCTCACAGATTATACAGATGGTTTCTGATGCCGCAGCGACAAAGGCACCTATTGCAAAAATTGCTGACAGGGTATCGGGAGTATTTGTGCCGGCGGTTATTACAATTGCAATCATTACAATAATAGCATGGCTTATAGCCGGTGAGACCGTGGGCTTTGCGCTTGCCAGAGGCATTTCGGTGCTCGTGATAAGCTGTCCGTGTGCACTTGGACTGGCAACTCCTGTTGCGATAATGGTAGGAAACGGCAAGGGCGCAAAGAGCGGTATACTCTTCAAGACAGCAGCAAGCCTTGAGGCAACAGGCCGCACACAGATTGTGGCTCTTGATAAGACAGGCACCATAACAAGCGGTGAGCCGAAGGTGACGGATATCGTGCCGGATGAGACATTTTTTGAGGAAACCGGCAATCATGCCGGAGCGCTTCTTGCAATAGCTGCATCAGTCGAGGCCAAGAGCGAGCATCCGCTTGCAAAAGCCATTATGGAGCGCGCTAAAACGGATGAAATCGCTGTCGCAGAGGTGACGGATTTTAGCGCTGTTGTAGGAAATGGTCTGACTGCAATACTTGCAGGCAAAATGATAAAAGCAGGAAATCTTGCTTTTGTCAGCAAATTTGTAAAAGTGTCAGATGATATGCGTGCGAGAGCTGTCGAGTTTTCAAAGGAAGGAAAAACTCCTCTGTTCTTTGCCGCAGATGACAGGCTTTGCGGTATCATAGCCGTTGCAGATACAATAAAGGAGGACAGTCCGGAAGCTGTCAGACAGCTTAAAAATATGGGTATCAGAGTTGTTATGCTCACCGGTGACAACGAGCAGACTGCCAATGCCATTGGAAAGCAGGCGGGAGTGGACGAAGTCATCGCAGGTGTGCTTCCGGATGGTAAGGAGGCTGTCATAAGGAAGCTAAAAAAACAGGGCAGGGTAGCCATGGTTGGTGACGGAATCAATGATGCACCGGCGCTCACACGTGCGGATATGGGAATTGCAATCGGCGCGGGAAGTGATGTGGCAATAGATGCAGCGGATGTTGTCCTGATGAAGAGCCGCCTGATAGATGTACCGGCAGCAGTGCGGTTAAGCCGTGCTACATTGACAAATATACACGAAAATCTGTTCTGGGCATTTTTCTATAATGTAATAGGTATTCCACTTGCGGCCGGTTTGTGGTATCCTTTATTAGGATGGAAGCTCAATCCGATGTTTGGAGCGGCGGCGATGAGCCTGTCGAGCTTCTGCGTTGTTACCAATGCCCTGCGGCTGAATCTGTGCAGGGTGTATGATCCTAAGCATGACAGAAAAGCAACACCAGATAGAAAAAACAAAACAAATAAACCAAATGAAAGTGAGGAAAAATCAATGACAAAGACAATGAATATCGAAGGAATGATGTGCGGCCACTGCGAGGCAAGAGTAAAGAAGGCACTCGAGGCGCTTGATGCAGTTAGTGAGGCAGCAGTAAGCCATGAGAGCGGAACTGCAGTAGTGACATTAAGCTCTGACATTTCCGATGAGAAATTAAAGGAGACTGTAGAGGCTGAGGACTACAAGGTTACATCAATTCAGTAATCAGTCAGACAGTATAACAATATGAAGAAATATATAGCATTGGTATTGGCTGCAGTGCTGGTGCTTGGGATTTTTACAGGATGTGGTAACAAGGGCAACAAGGAGACAGAATCACAGACGGATGAGAAAGCCACGGAGTCGGTGAATTCTGCAGAAAATAATACTGAGGACAGTACGCAAAACAGTACAGAAAATCAGAATGTGGCTGACACAGAGCAGCTCACCACAGAAAACGGACAGGAGAGCTCTGTTCTTGCCTGTCCGTCAGTAAATGGTAAGCTGCATGTGGAGGGCTGCAAGCTCGTTGATCAAAATAACAACGAGGTGCAGCTTCGCGGAGTCAGCACACACGGTCTTGCGTGGTATCCACAGTATGTGACCAATGATTGCTTTGCCACACTGAAAAGCTTTGGAGTAAACGTGGTGAGGCTCGCCATGTACACCTACGAAAGCGGTGGCTACTGCACAGATGGTGACAGGCAGCAGCTTGAGACACTTGTGCAAAACGGAGTGCAGTACGCGTTCAACAACGACATGTATGTCATCATCGACTGGCATGTGCTAAACGAGGGCAATCCAAACCGCTACAGTGATGTGGCAAAGACATTTTTTGCCAAAATGGCACAGCAGTATGCTTCATACAACAACGTGATTTACGAGATTTGTAATGAGCCGTGCAAAGGTGCGACCTGGGGAGATGTGAAGTTTTATGCCAGCGAGGTCATTCCGTCAATCAGAAGCTACGACAAGGATGCAGTCATACTGATAGGCACACCTAACTGGAGCCAGGATGTGGATGAGGCAGTCAAGGACCCTGTCACAGGCTATGATAATATCATGTATACACTGCATTTCTATGCCGCAACCCACAAGGAGGACTTGCAAAACAAGCTAAAATCGGCGGCAGACGCCGGACTTCCGATATTTGTATCAGAGTTTGGCATCTGCAGCGCCGACGGAAACGGTCAGGTGGACATAGATTCAGCAAACAGCTGGATCAGCCTGCTCGACAGCTACGGTATCAGCTATGTGTGCTGGAATCTGTCCAATAAGGACGAAAAATCAGCGCTTCTAACACCTGCCTGCGATAAGACAAGCGGCTTCACCTATGAGGATCTAAGTGATGAGGGCAAGTGGCTGTACGGTGTGCTCACAAGTCATGTGACACAGGTCTTGAATTAACGAAAAGCCTCAGATGTACGGAAAACGGCGCACCTGCTAATGCCGGGATAGAAGCCTCCCTGCACTCAGCCGGCATGCACATGAGGCAGATGCAGATACTTCTCTCTGGTGGCAAGTCCGCCGCGGATATGGCGCTCGGACTTGTTGATATCGAGAATGTGACGCGCTTTTGCGGCAAGCTCCGGGTCTATGCGAAGCAGCCTGTCAGCATCCGTGATATCCTTGTGCACAGTGGATTTACTGATGCCAAACTGCTTTGCAGCCTGACGCACAGTGGCATTGTTTTCAACTATGTAGTTGGCGATTTCCACCGCCCTTGTCTCAATATATGATTTCAAAAAATACTCCTGCATATTCTGTTGTTACAGTTTATGCGGGAGTATTTTTAATATTACACACAGGTTGTAATTCTATTTACGTTTTTCGTAATAAAATAAGAAAACGGTTTCTTAATAGTAATAATAATATCAATTTTCCGTATTGCATTGGTGCAAAAGTTGCGCTGCCTGATCATATTAAGCTCATTAAATATATTAAGTATGTTAAGCGTATGCAGCAGTTATGAGCTCAATGCATTTGTCATACCCAAGCACAGAGCTGTTGAGCACCAGGTCATAATTTTTCCGGTTGCCCCACTCCTTGTCGGTAAAGTAGCGGTAATTTACCGAGCGTTTTTTATCGACATCCTTTAGCAGCTTTTTGACCTCGTCATCGCTCTTATGGTAGAGCTTTTTTATTCTTGCAGCCTTCTCAGGCTTATTTCCCTCTATAAAAACATTCAGCACATCATCCCTGTCAGAAAGAATGTAGTCTGCGCAACGTCCCACAATAACGCATGGCTCTTTTTGCGCAATATCCTTGATGAGCTTCTGCTGGATATTGAAAATCTGGTCGGAAAGAGAAACTCCTGTGATGTCGCGCCCAACAAATGCATATGAAAAAATGCTTCCGGCAGGTGCATATTCGCCCTGGTTTGCGACAATCTGCTCAGAGATACCGAGCTCCTTTGCCACATGCTCAATTATTTTTTTATCGTAAAACTCAATGCTGCATTTTTGAGCAATCTGCTCGCCGATAAAGCGACCGCCACTGCCAAACTCTCGGCTTATAGTGATTATTTTAAAACTCATGATGAAACCTCCCAGCCTATAAAAGTGTTTATAATTCATTATAACGTAATTGCACATAAAATCAAAACAGAAATTTAACAAAATCGCTTGCAGATAAGCACTCCGTAATCTATAATGACATAAGAAAACATGTTGCTTTTACGTAATCAATGAGATGGCAGCAGATAACATATGTTATGTTTTGTTATTGTTTACACCACAGTGTGGCAAACAGCAATTACGTGACGTTTCAAAGATTGTAAAACAGCAGCATAGCGAATAAACAATTAGGAGGAAAACATGGATCAGGAAAAGGTCATAGTCATAGACTTTGGTGGTCAGTACAATCAGCTTGTTGCGCGCCGTGTCCGCGAGTGCAACGTGTACTGTGAGATTTACTCATACAAAATAGACATTGAGAAAATCAAAGAAATGAATCCAAAGGGTATCATCCTTACAGGAGGTCCAAACAGCTGTTATGAAGAGAATTCACCATCATACCAGAAAGAGCTGTTTGAGCTGGGAATACCGGTGCTTGGAATCTGCTACGGTGCACAGCTTATGATGCATAAATTAGGCGGAAAGGTAATCACACCTGAGGTTGGAGAGTATGGAAAGACAGAAATCACATATTCTGCAAACGGCGTGATGTTCAAGGATCTGCCATCAGAATCAGTATGCTGGATGAGTCATTTCGACAGAATTGCAGAGGCTGCACCGGGCTTTGAGGTAGTTGCGCACACTGCAGACTGTCCAATAGCCGCAACACAGAATGTTGAGAAGAAATTATATGCAGTACAGTTCCATCCGGAGGTACTTCACACCAAGAACGGAACACAGATGATTTACAATTTCGTCCGTGGCGTATGTGGATGTGCAGGCACATGGAAGATGGATTCATTCGTCAAAAACACAATCGACGAAATCAGAGAGCAGGTCGGTGACGGCAAAGTGCTCCTTGCACTTTCGGGTGGAGTAGACTCATCAGTACTCGCAGCACTCCTTGCTAAGGCAATCGGCAAGCAGCTCACCTGCGTATTCGTAGACCACGGACTTCTCCGCAAGAACGAGGGCGATGAGGTAGAGGGCGTATTCGGCAAAGGCGGTTCGTTCGACATCAACTTTGTCCGCGTCAACGCACAGGAGCGCTACTACAGCAAGCTTGCAGGCGTCACAGAGCCTGAGCGCAAGCGTAAAATCATCGGTGAGGAATTCATCCGTGTATTCGAGGAAGAAGCTAAGAAAATCGGAAAGGTTGACTTCCTTGCACAGGGAACCATCTATCCGGACGTAGTGGAGAGTGGACTCGGCGGAGAATCTGCAGTCATCAAATCACACCACAACGTAGGAGGTCTCCCGGAGCATGTCGATTTCAAGGATATCGTGGAGCCACTCAGAAACCTCTTCAAGGACGAGGTACGCAAGGTCGGACTGGAGCTTGGATTACCTGACTATCTCGTATTCCGTCAGCCATTCCCAGGCCCGGGCCTTGGAATCCGTATCATCGGCGAAGTCACAGCCGAAAAGGTACGCATTGTCCAGGATGCAGACTGGATTTACAGAAGCGAAGTGGAAAAGGCAGCAAAAGAGTACAAAGAGGCCCACGGCGAGGAACCATCATGGATGCCAAACCAGTACTTTGCAGCCCTTACCAACATGCGTTCAGTAGGTGTCATGGGTGATGAGAGAACATATGATTACGCCGTTGCCGTGCGTGCAGTGCGCACCGTCGATTTCATGACAGCCGAAGCAGCCGAGATACCGTTTGAGGTACTTCAGACAGTGATGAGCAGAATTATAAATGAGGTAAAGGGAGTCAATAGAGTATTCTATGATTTGACCAGTAAGCCACCAGGAACTATTGAGTTTGAATAACGGATTAAAATGCCGAAAGCCTGTATTTATGCGGGCTTCCGGCATTTGTTTTATCAAATGGCTCTAGTTTGGCTCTATTTGTGGGGAGAGTAATTGATGCAAATGTAATTATTCAGAAGAATGAAAAGGAAAAAATGATATGAAGAAATGCAAACTTCTTTTATTTGATTTAGACGGAACTTTATTACAGAGTGACAAAACAATATCAACCAGAACATTATCAGCTCTAAAAAAATGCAGGGGAAATGATATATTGATAGGTGTTTCCACCTCCAGAAGTGAGCAAAACTCTTTGGTATTTTTAAATGAATTGATGCCCGATATTTTAATATCGAGTGGAGGTGCATTAGTAAAATACAAAACAGAATATATTTATAGGGCAGAATTTTCCGAAGAAGAAACGAATGTGATGATTGACATGGCAAGAAATATTTGTGGAAATGATTGCGAAATTACGATAGACACAATAGATGCACATTATTGGAATTATAAAATAGATCCTAAGAAGTTAGATAAGAGTTGGGGAGATAGTATTTATACAGATTTTTCAGATTTTAACGAATGTTCATTAAAAATGTGTGTTGAGATATTTAATCAAGATAAGGCAGATAAGCTGACTCGAAGTCTCTCTGATTGTGATTGTATTCGTTTCTCTGATGGATTTTGGTACAAGTTTACAAAAAAGAATGTGACGAAAGAAAACGCAATTATGAAGATTACGGAAGTATGTGGATTTAGTACAGATTCAATTATTGCATTTGGAGATGATTATGCAGATATCGGAATGCTTGAATTATGTGGAACAGGTGTTGCAATGGGGAATGCGATTGATGATGTAAAAGAGAGAGCTGATATTGTAATTGGTTCAAATGATGAAGATGGTATTGCGGGTTTTATTGAAAATGAAATATTATAGATATGTACATGGAGAGGAAATATGGTGGAAGTAAAATTTTATGATACGGTTAATGATGAACTATTGAAATTTGCAGTGATTATCTCACAGAGTAACGGCAAGTGGGTATTTTGCAAGCATAAAGAAAGAGATACATATGAAGTGCCGGGAGGGCATAGAGAAGATGGTGAGGATATTCTTGAAACAGCCAAACGAGAACTATATGAAGAAACAGGAGCAATAACTTTTGATATTACTCCAATTTGTATATATTCTGTGACTGCACCAGATAATTTCGATGGAATGGAGACTTTTGGAAAATTATTCTTCTCAGATATATATACATTTGAAAAAGAGCTTCACAGTGAAATTGAAAAAATAGCAATTATGGATGAACTACCGATTAATTGGACTTATCCGGAAATTCAACCCAAACTGCTGGAAGAAGCAAGGAAAAGAGGATTTCTGCCCAAGAAGGAAGAAATAAAATGGCTGTTTTTTGATGTTGGCTCGACGTTGGTTGATGAAAGCAAAGTTTATGAAGACAGGATGAAAAGGATAGCGGATTTATCAGGTTTAACTTACGAGCAAATTAATAAATATGCCATGTCGTTTTATAAAGAAAACAAAAAAGGAGACTTAGAGGTAGCAAGGCAATTGGGCGTGAAACTACCTAAATGGGAATCGCAATACGAAAGGCTGTATACAGATACCAAAGATTGTCTGAAAAAGTTAAGTAGAATTTATAAAATTGGTGTAATTGCAAACCAATCACTAGGAACTTCTGAGAGATTAGAAAATCTTGGAGTACGAAAATATCTTGATTTGATCATCGCATCAGCAGAAGAAGGTGTTTCAAAACCAGATAGGCGAATATTTGAAATTGCATTGGAAAGAAGCCGTTGCAGACCAGAGAATGCAGTTATGATTGGTGACCGTATTGATAATGATATTGTACCTGCAAAACAGTTGGGTATGAAAACTATATGGGTAAAACAGGGATTTGGAAGTTTGTGGAATATAACAGATGAGAGTGAAAAAGCTGATATTGAAATTAATAACTTATCTGATATATTAAAATATTTATAGGGAATGAGTCTATGAAATAAGATTCAAATTACAATTGTTCTTGCAGAACATATGATATATATGCTAGGGTCCTCTTTAAGGAAAGTACCCATGACAGGGCGTTAAGCATCTGGGGGCACTTGCTTAGTACCGATGACGGCTTATGAGATCATTTCGATTTTCATTGGGATATTAGCATTGCTGATGTCCTTTGGTAGCTTGATTGTAGCGTTGCTTGCCTTTCTCGATAAAGAGAAAAGATCTTCGAGGAAGATCAGGCGAAAATAAAAATGCCTATCCTGTCTGATCCACAGGATAGGCGGTGTCCTTAAGGACATTCATTAACCTAAACTCGGAGCATCCACCTTTGGAGTGGGTACTTTCTGTTTAATTAGATATTATTATCTTATGTCCAATAATTCAAGAGGTTTCACTAATTTGGAAAAATTTTTACAGTAAGGCGGTCAGTGCCTTTTTTGACAACCATACTGTCATCAAGCAGGTGTTGCTTGATTTCTTCGATATTTTCATTGATATGTTGCAAATTGTCAGCATACTCTTCTTCTGAATATTCATCTTTAGAATTTATCATATTTTCACGAATTTCCAAAGCTTTCATATAGGTACAGAGTTTTTTATTGATGAGATTGTTCTTAAAGGACAGTTTAACAGTAGCAGGTTTGAAATTGCCCTCATCGTCCTTATCTGCCTCAAATTTCATATCAATCTGATCATCCAGTTTAAACAGTAATGATAATACATCAGAAACTGTTTCTATATCAAAATCCATGAAAATGTTAATGCTGATGCCTAGCGCATTGGCGATTTTTAAAAGCTGGTCAGGCTTTGGATTACGGATTCCGTATTCATATTTTTTTATTGTTGCGGAGTTTATGCCGGACAACTGACCAAGCGTTTCCTGCGATATTCCACGCATATTGCGAAAGTATTTAATCTTTTCTCCAGTAGTCATAAAAATGCTCCTTTATGATTTATTACCCCTATTCTATCACAACGGGACACATTTGTGTATAAAAATTTGATTAAATTGCTTGACAGACACAAATGTGTACTGTATAATACGAGTAAACAAGGTCACAAAAGTGTACTGAAATAAAAATAGGAAGGAGAACACAATATGGAGAATACGATGAAGATGTATGTAACAGCAGATGAAGCTGCACAGATTCTTGGAGTATCAAGAGGATATGCTTACAAAATCATTCGTGGTCTTAATAATGAATTGAAAGAAAAAGGCTATCGAGTGATTTCAGGCAAGGTACCTACAAAGTATTTTGAAGAAAAGTTTTACGGTATGGCAGTTGGTTAATGGAGAGGAGATGATAACATGCCAGCAACAAGAGATGGAAAGACGTGGCGTAGCCAGTTTTATTATGAGGACTGGCAGGGTGTACGTCATAAAAAGAACAAAAGAGGCTTTAAGACAAAAGCTGAAGCAGAGGAGTGGGAGCGTAACTTCCGGCAACAGCAGAGAAAAGATTTGGATATCAACTTTGAGAATTTCGTTGAAATCTACTTTGCGGATATGGAGAACAGGCTTAGAGAAAGTACAATCAAGAATAAGAGATATGTGTTTGATTTAAAGGTTACGCCTTATTTCAAAAAGAAAAAGATGTGTGAGATTAAGACAGCGGATATCCGGGCTTGGCAGAATGAATTGATTAAGCAGGGGTACGCACCAACTTATCTTAAAAGTATTAATAACCAGTTGGCAGCACTTTTCAATTATGCGGTCAGATATTATGACTTGAAAGATAATCCCTGCAGGAAAGCAGGAAGTATCGGGAAAAGCAAGGCTGATGATATGGAGTTTTGGACAAAACAGGAGTTTAAGCAGTTTCTTCCGTCTATGGACAAGAAACCGGAGGCGAGAATGGCATTTATGCTTCTGTATTGGACAGGAATGCGTATAGGAGAATTGCTGGCACTCACTTATGCAGATATTGATTTAGAAAAACGAATTATAAGCATTTCTAAATCCTATCAGAGATTGGATGGAAAAGATGTAATTACACCGCCTAAGACACCAAAGAGCAATCGTAAGATTACAATACCACCATTTCTGGCAGAAGAATTAAAAGAATATTGCAGTCATTTATATGGAATTATGCCAAATGAAAGAATGTTCCGGTTTACAAAATCTTATATGGAGCATGAGATTGTACGAGGCATAAAGGAAACAGGAGTTAAGAGAATCCGTATTCATGATTTGCGTCACAGCCACGCATCACTTCTGGTGGAACTTGGATTTCAGCCATTGGCAATAGCGGAGCGGTTGGGACATGAAAAGATAGAAACAACATTAAATACTTATTCACATTTATACCCGAATAAGCAGGCAGAACTGGCAGACAGGCTAGAACTGGAGAATGAGGAGGAAGATTTATGAGCGGAGTACACAAACATCCAACAATCAGCTTTCGTGTATCGGACAGAGAGCGGGAAATGATTGAAGCCAAGATACTTGCAAGCGGTATGCAGAAGAAAGATTATTTTGTACGTTCCTGCATTTATAACAGAATATGTGTTGTAGGAAAGAAAGAGGTCATTTACCAGCTTGTAGAGGAATTGCAGAATATGCAGACAAATCTCTCTGAACTGGTAAAACAACTGGAACAGCAGGAGGTAATACTTACTGCTGAGGGATTGGAAGATATGCGAAATGATTGTATGGATATGCTACAGGCGATTATTTCTATGCTGGACGGTGCCAAGTATCTCTGGCAGGGAACACAGACTGATAAAGAAAAAAGTCCTGACAGCGGCAACTGTTAGGACTTGCTGTAACAAAAGAAAACCTCTGTTACACCTGTAAATACAACTAGAGTATAGCAGAGGTTCTTCTTAGGAGCAAATAAAAGATTTGAAAATGGAGGACTTTTATGGAAGGACAGAAGACAGAATTAAAGATGATACGGATGTCTGAGGTTGAGTCACAGGAAGTGAAATGGCTGTGGTATCCGTTTATACCATATGGGAAGCTGACAATTATTCAGGGAGATCCGGGTGATGGAAAGACCACATTGGTGTTAAATATAGCAGCAAAGCTGTCAAAGGGAGAAAGTCTCGACAGTGATATGGATGTGCAGGAGCCAGTAAATGTCATTTATCAGACAGCAGAGGATGGACTGGCAGATACAGTAAAGCCGAGGCTTGAACTTGCCGGGGCGGACTGCGAAAAGATACTGGTTATTGATGAAAGCGATAAATCTCTGTCTATGGCAGATGAAAGACTGGAAGAGGCACTTGCTAAGACTGGGGCAAAAGTATTGATATTAGACCCGATACAGGCGTATCTCGGTGGTGGTATGGATATGAACCGGGCAAATGAGGCAAGAGATATGACGAAGAAGCTGGGAGCATTAGCAGAGAAATATCAGTGTGCAATTCTTCTTATAGGTCATATGAATAAGGCATCTGGTAATAAAGCAGCATACAGGGGCATAGGTTCCATTGACTTCTTTGCTGTGGCGAGGAGTGTGCTTCTGGTCGGCAGAATAGAGGGAGAACCTAATACAAGAGCAGTTGTTCAGATAAAGAATAATCTTGCGGCATTTGGACATCCGAAGGCATTTATGTTATCAGAAACAGGGTTTCATTGGTTGGGAGATTATGAGATTACCGCAGATGAAGTACTTGGCGGTATTGCACCAAAGGCAAATAAACTGGAACAGGCAAAGCAAATGCTTCGTGAATTGGCAGAAACAACTAATATGGTGCAGAGTAATGAAGTTTTTGAAATGGCTGATGAACAGGGCATTTCAAAGAGAACATTGGAAAATGCAAAGAAAGAATTGGGCATCCGGGCAAAGAAAATCAATAACTCGTGGTATTGGGAATTGGATACAGTAAAACAGAGATAGGGTAAGAACGCAACATTGCAGGCTATATAGAAATTGCGGAGATAAACTTTGCAAGGTTGCAAAGCATATAGACTTTGCAGTGTTGCGGTCTTGAATGAATTAGGAAAGGGATGGTGGATTGATATGAAAAATGTACAGATTTCAGAAGAACTTTTCGTTGCGATAATGAGATATTTTATGTTGGAACAGGAGGAACTGTTGCCTCAGATAAAACAGGGGCTGGAGAAGAAGCTGGACGCAATGGTAATGAGAGAATTGTATACAAAATATAAGACTGCACTAACGGAAGAAGAAAAGGAAAAGGCTCGAAAAGAATATTTGGATAGACGAGGTGTGCCGGAGAGTTTTCGGTGGTAGTTTTTCTTAAACATATATAACGGCTGCGTGTCACGCTTCCGTTAGAATGGATAAGGAAAATGTGGTGTGCTTGACATAGTGGAGGCTTGTGTACATTGACTGCCGCAGGCAGAAAAGCTCCCGGCAGGGCGCAAAACCTGACTTGTCAGGTTGCATTTTTGATGGCGTAGCTGTCAAAAGTGCTTTTGCGTTACTTTCGACGAAAGTAACAAAGCCTGCGCCGTATTCGGCGCTAATATGACAGATAAAAGAAAGGGGAAGATTGCCTATGGAGAGAACGATAAGTGCAATGATTGGTAAAGGTTCTGTGAACCATAATACCAGAGCATTTACAGCTAAGAATGTAGATAAAAACAGAAGTGCTGATAATGTGGAATTTTGCCAGGAAGATATTAAGCAGGTTTATCATAAATTGTTTGATGAAGCACGGGAACGATATAATGCAAAACAGAAACGGAAAGATCGCATGATTGATAATTACTATGAAAAAATCAGGAGGGGCAAGCAGGAAAAGTTATTTCATGAAGTGATATTTCAAATCGGAAATAAAGATGATATGAATGCCAAAAATGAAGATGGATTGTTGGCAAAAAGGATTTTAACGGAATTTATGGATGAGTTCCAAGCCAGAAATCCGAACTTGTATGTATTCTCGGCACATTTGCATATGGATGAAGAAACACCGCATCTGCACATTGATTTTGTACCATATATTACAGGAAGTAAGCGAGGACTTGATACAAGGGTATCATTAAAATCTGCATTGGCGGCAGAAGGATTTGCTGGTGGTACAAGGGGTGCTACCGAATTAAATCAGTGGATTGCATCAGAAAAGCAGGAACTTGCGACAGTCATGGAGCGATATGGTGTGGAATGGCTGCAAAAGGGTACACATGAGAAACATTTGTCGGTGCTTGAATTTGAAAAGAAAGAGCGGGCAAGGGAAGTAGCTGAATTGGTTAGCCAGAAGTGGGAAATATCTTCGGTGGTTGCACAGCTTGGGGAAGAGGTTTCTGTGAAGAAACAGGAATTACAGAATGTTACTATAGAAAAGGAACTGGCTGAGGAAGCTACACAGAAGGCAAATGAAGATAGAACTATAGCACAACAGGAGAAGGAAGTACTGCTTGCAGGTAATCAGAATTTGAGGATGGAGAATACAAGGCTTGAAAGTCGCAAGGACAGACTTCGCATGGAAAATCATGATTTGAAGCAGAAGCAGTTACAGTTGCAGACAGATAATAAAGAACTGGAACAACGGCATGAAGATTTACAATATACGAATAGTAAATTGGAGAATGTGAATGCTCAGTTATTTGCTGACAATCACACTCTGGAGCAAAGGAATGATTCATTGAAATCTGATAATCAGGCATTAAGACAGAAATACAATGATTTGCAACAGAATAATGTTCAGCTTGAAAAGCAACAGAAAGAGCTTAAAAGCAATATAGAGAAGATGGTTCAATCAGAGGAATTATTACAACGAGATGTGTGTAAGTATGATGAAGCATCGGAATGGCAGTTGCCTGAGCCAGGAGCATTTACAAGTGCGAAGGCGTTTCGGGATAAGGTGGTATTGCCACTTGTGAATAAGTTGAAGTCTTTGGTGAAAAATCTGACAATTCAGTGTGTAAGGCTGAAAGAGGAAGTCCTGAAATTGAGAAAAGAGAAGAGAGAACTTTCTGAAAGTGTGGAGTTTTATAAGGAAAAGATTAGGGATATGAATGAAAGGACAGAACTGTTGCAGGAAAAGGCGGATGATCTGGAGCGTGTGAAGAAATATGTTGGTGCAGAGCAGATTGATACGATTATTCGTAAGGTAAAGGAACAGGAGCGTACAGAGCAGCAGATAAGGCGGTATGACAGGTCTTATGGGACAAGATAATGGGAAGGATGGATTGATGATATGAAAGATAATCGAATGGATAATATCGTGGAATGTGCTTATAACATGGATAACGGCTATGTTGAGGTGTGGTTTACAGATGGAAATATGTTGCGGATAAAGTGTGAAGAAGTGGAGGCTGCTCTGAGGACAACAGAGCAGTCTCTGGCGAAGCTGCATAGGTTGTTGGATAACAAGCCAATAGAATATGTGGCAATGGCTTTGTCCGGGGAAATGCAGGCATACTGTGATATTGAGGATGATATGGTTAAAGGAATGTTCGGAACGATTGTGCAGGGGTATTTGAAAAAGGGGTATAATCGGGCTACGACGGAGATGATGGCTAGGGAGTTTTTTAGGTATGAGAGTTGAAAAAGTAGTTGACAAAATATTACTTTAATATTATTTTAATATTAAAGTAATAAGCGGGAGGAAAATTATGGCTGCGAATTTAATGAATGTGTTTAAGAATACAGATTTAAAAAACGTGGGTAAATCAATGTCAGATGTTGTATCCTTAGCGTTTAAGCCAAATAAAAAAACGGGTGCCAAAATTGCAAGAGCTGTGTTAAGTGATGGAACAACACTTATTAAAAGTGTAACGGCATCTGGAGTGGTTTCAGAAACCATTCATAAATTACCGGAGATTGCATCAGTAGCACAAAGAAATGAAGTTATAAGGGATTTGGCAAAACAGAAAATAAACCAGGAAACAATAGCTGCCATGTTAGATGTATCCCAATCAACGGTTTCAAATGTATTGAGAAAAAAATAATAGTAATATTTTTAAAGATTATACAGAAAGAAGGTGTTATTTTGGGAGAAGGAGTTGATGTTAGTACCTTTGCAAATTCACAATGTGCAATTAGAGAATACATGCATTTTAAATTGGAGAATGAATATATGCATGAGGCAAGAGTTTTAGTATCATCTATGGGAAAAACTCGGTATAATGATATTCTGAAGGTAGTACCTCGAATTGAAACAAATAATTCGTCAATTGATATAATTGGGGATGCGCAATTTGAACTAGATTATTATGGTAAATATACAAATGAATATCAGATATTTACTTTGATAAATGGAACTCTATTAATCAAAGGCGTAGATCGATGGGGAAATCCTATTGAAATTGATATAACGAGTGTATAAAAACCAACATGAATGATATATTAAACTATATGTATGATGATCAGATTACGGGAATGCGTAGCATGTAGTAATCTGATTAATCATAAATGAGGGGCAAAATACCTTTTGACCCTCATATCATATGTATTGTAAATAAATTGAGATATATTGGATAAATATGACTATATAATGAGGATAAGAATATGAAATGCGAGTCAACAGATTTAGAAATTGAAACGATTGTTAATAGAATAAAAAATGGCGATATGGATTTACAGCCGGATTTTCAGAGAGGCGAGATTTGGACTATTCAAAAAAAGCAAAAACTTATTGATTCAATATTGCGTGGGTGGAAAATCCCTCCGATACATGTGATCCATAATGCACAATCTGTGGATGAAGTGTTAGATGGTCAGCAGAGACTTGCTGCAATACGAGATTTTTTTGACAATATTATTTGTGTTGATGGAACAGTGTTGCCAGAAGATCAGGAAATAGCAAATTTGAATGGAATGCATTACAGAGATCTTCCGTTAAAATGGCAAAGGCAGTTTAGACAGTATAGTGTTGTAATCATAAGATTAACAGAGTATAGACCGGAAGAACCAGCAGAATTATTCTATAGACTAAATCAACCTACTGCATTAACATCTGCAGAACAAAGAAATGCATATATTGGCGCTACTAGGGATCAAGTGAAAGAATTATCAAATAAATTTGTTGCGTTGGGAGCAGATAAAGAAACCATAGGTTTTTCAAATTCGCGCCTAGCATATGATGAGATAATATCAAAATTCTGTTTTGCGGTTGAAACCCATACACTTAAGAAGAAAATTACGTCTAATGATATATCTTTTCAATATCGACAGGCTGTGCCGTTTTCAGATGAGTGTATTGAGATTGTTGATGAAACTTTAAGAAAATTTATGATATGTGTTTCAGAATGGAAGGATTTTAAGTTTTCATTTAATAAAGCAACGATATTTAGTTGGTTTGTATATATTCGTAGAAATCTGGATTCAGAAACAACTGATTTACAAAATACTATTAGTTATATGGAATTTTGTAGAGCTTATATAAAAGGAAAGTATAAAAAAGTTGATGATAAATATATAAGGACCTTCTTAAGTTTACAAAAACAAGTTCCGTTTTTTGAAGTTATGTTAAATACATTTAATCAGAGAACCAGTATGGGAAGTACAGATGCTCTTTCAATAATATATAGAGACATTATTATTACACTTTTTAGAGATATGCTATGGAACGAAGAGTCGGAACTATTGCAGTATACGAGGGGCACTTTTGCTGAAGTGGAGAATTTTAATTATACGCTTGAGAAAATTGTTGAAAAGTATAATTGGGGAGAAAATTTTTAGATGAGAAAAGCAAAAGAAACTGATTATTGGGATAAAGTTTATAAAAGAAAATATAGTAGAAATTTATTAAGCGTAGAACTCAATGGGCTAAATAATTTACAGGAGATATCCTTTTCAAAGGGCATTACGGCAATATGCGGTTTAAATGGAGCAGGAAAAAGTACTATTATAGCGGCTGTAAAAGATTTATTAGGATTAAATTTAAGCGAAAGTGATCTACATAAATTGAAATCCGCTACAGTTAATGGACAATTCGAATGTGATAATAAGAAAATTTCCTGCTCGAATTGTAATGGAAAACGCTTGTATGATACAGGATATGATTTGGATAGCATTAAATACGTGGATTGTGATGAGAATATTCAAATTCAAGAATTTAATATAAGACAAGCAAATATTGAAGAGTTGCTTGAACAAAATGAGGAATATGAATTATCACCAGAACAGATCAGTGATATTTGTTATCTGACGGGGAAAAGATATCAATCATGTAAAATATGGGAATTTGAAGATATTGAAGGGATAGGAATAGTTCCATTTTTTAATGTCACTATTGATGAAATAGAGTATGATTCAAGAAGTATGGGGCGAGGTGAACATTTTCTTTTTTATTTGTATTGGTACATAAATAAATGTAATTCGGGAACAATTGTCATTATTGAAGAACCTGAAACATATATAAGTATATGTTCACAAATTCATTTTGCAAACTATTTGGGAAAACAAATAGCAGAAAAAGGGATTCAGGCAATTGTTACGACACATTCGCCTTATTTGTTAGAACATGTAAAAAATAGTAATATACGAATAGTAAGTAGAATGGGAAATATGGCTATGATTACTAAACCTGATGACGATATGATGGCAGAGGATATATTAGGTATTACACAAAGCTATACGGGAACATTATTTGTTGAGGATAGGGTAGCATATGATTTTCTATCAATTATTTTAGAGGATAAGGCACCATACATTTTAAAAAAGTATACGATCGATGTAGCTGAAGGTGGAGAAAAGGCTATAACTTATCGATTGGAGTTTCCGTCAAGTGATAAAATAAAATATAATTTTATAGGAATTTACGATGGAGACATGAGGGAACGATTAGATACATCAAAATTAAATTGGAAATGGTTATTTTTACCAGGGAATAAAGCACTAGAAGAGTTATATAGGGAGTATTTACATGTGCCGGAAAATCTCGAGAAGTTTTGTGAAATCGTTGGAAAAGAAAAGAAGCAAATTATTACTATGTTAGCAACCATTGATGGAAATGATTATCATGATTGGTTTGAAGAATTGAGAAAATTTTTAGGAATTGATGGTAAAATGTTGGTTAGGAATTTTTATCGGATAATGCAAGAAATGGATAAAGAAATTGAAGAATTTATTGCAGAATTAAAGAAAAGTATAGCATAAAAGGAGTTACTTTTATGCTATGCATAAGTCATATGAGTTTGGAATACAGGTATTATATGGCTCCATTTTGGCTCTAAAAATTTTAGATGAGGTACACAAAAATGCGAAATAAGATGAATATGAAGAATAAAATGCACGAATGTGTACCAAGAAACAGCCAGATAAATCTCTCAGCCCAAGAGTTTGAATAATGTACATGAGCCAAGAAATGCCGAATTTGCGGCGTTTCTTGGCTCGTTTTATGTTGTGTGACAATCAAATGACAATAATTCTCAGTTACCTTCCGAAGCGGATTCAAGTATTGTTTTTAAGTGAGTCATCATTTTTTTATAACGCAGAGGACATTTATCAGTTAGTAAGAAATGTAGAATGGTACTTTCATATTGCTTTATAAGTTCTTTTTTTCTTAGTCTTTTCCATTTATTACTAGCATGTGACTCAAGTTTATAGGAATATTTATTTATCTCTTTTACCAGCAATTTGTCAATCTTTTTTTGCCATCTTTGTAGGTCTACTATAAAGATGGCACCCCAAAAAGGTAGTGAAGCTTCATTTCCGTTTTCGCTCATAAATAAACTTAGCTGTTTGGTATATCTATCAATAAAAACTAAATTTAATGCGATTTTGCAAGATAAGTTTTTTTCATGTTGCTCTCTGCATATATGTATTTTTTCTATAAACGAATCGTAAGAGGCCCAATCATTAAATATAGCTGGATAAATACATTCGCCTCCAAATAGATTAATATCACTACCACGTTCGTTGAGCTCGTTCTCAATGTTATAAATTTCTTGTGTGGTCAATTCTAATTCTAAATTTCGAAAAAATTGTAAACTATTGGCTATATCTTGTGCAATCATATCATTTCCTTTATTTTTAAGCTCCTTTTTAAGCTTGTTATTATATAGAATATGAGTTATTACACCATTCAATACGCTACTACCAAGAATAGTAGATAAAATGCTTAGTAAAAGTTTTTCTTTATCCATTGTAACTCTCCTTTATTACTTCTTCGGTTTCCTTTTCCTCTTCACATAAGAGAAATCCGGAAACAGGTCTTTTAACAATTCTGCGGTTTCTTCTGCATCGTCTTCTTCATTCATTTTCCGAATCAGTAGTTGGTCGTCATCATCAAGATTCAACGAAACAGTATACTCTTTATTCGGGTATGTTGGGTTCATTGGGTATTTTACCTCTTTGAGATAATATTCCGTTTCTGATATTTTTACATCCTCCAGCTTGTCTCGTAAATGTGCCCAATACTCAACCATCTTTCGGAAGTTATCAAGGTCTTCCTGTGGACGGGGACCGGTACTTGGAAGCCGCTCTTCAAATTTGAAGCATACTTCGCCATCTTTTATAGTGGGGCGTAATCCGTATGCCCATTCTATATTAAACAGCACATGGAGTGCACTGAAGATATTGGCAACATCCGGGTCTGATAATGCATAGAAACTGACACCTAGATTGTTGGCGATATTGAGTAAAGTCGCTTCGTCCGGATATCGGTTTCCAAGCTCGTAATTTCGGATTGTAGATTCGTTTAGTCCGCACTTATCTGCCAATTCCTTTTGCGTCATTTCCGCTGCAATTCTGAAATTCCTAATTAAAAAGCCTACCCGGCTGGTGAATTTTTCGCCCATTTTAACTGCTCCTTATAAGTGTACTGAGTGTTGTAGCATGCACGAAAACATGAGGTACAAATCATGCACTTACATAGATTATAACATCAACAGTACAAAAGTGAAATGTTTTTTGCTACAAGCATTGACAGTACAAAAATGAACTGTTAATCTAAAACACATCAAAACCGTTCATAAATGAACTGAATAATAAAATAAAAGAGAGGAGAAATTTGCTTATGGAGAACAAACGATTTTTAACAGCGCAGGATGTTATGGAAATGCTGGACGTATCACTATCCTATGCGTATAAGCTGATACAGCGGCTGAATGCAGAACTTGAGTCGGAAGGGTTTGTGACAATAAAAGAGCGTGTAAGCACGCAGTATTTTATGGAACGAATCTACGGACTGTCCACAGATAAGGAGGTTGGATAGATGGCGGTTATCAAGAACAAAAAGACCGGAATGTGGGAGGTTAGGACCTATTATAAGGATTGGACCGGAGAAAGGAAGCAGAAGACCAAGAGGGGCTTTGCGAAGAAAAGCGAAGCCCTCGAATGGGAACGAAACTTCAAACTGAAAGAGAATCAGAGTGTCAGTATGAGCTTTCAAAGCTTTGTGGATATTTATTTGACGGATTTGGAGCCGAGAATAAAACGAAATACGTTCCTGACAAAAAAGCACATTATTGAGACCAAGATTCTGCCATATTTCGGAAAAATGAAGCTGGATGATATTCGTACTTCGGATGTCATCCAGTGGCAAAATGAGATTATGAAACTGAAAAAGGATAATGGGAAGTTGTTCTCCCAAACTTATCTGAAAACGATTCACAATCAGCTCAGTGCCATATTAAACTATGCAGTCAATATGTATGGACTAAAGGATAATGTGGCACGAAAAGCCGGAACTATGGGGAAGGAAGAAAATAAGGAAATGGAGTTCTGGACACAGGAGAAATTTCAGAAATTTTTGGAGTGTGTGGCAGATAAGCCGATTTCGTATTATGCATTTGAAATGCTTTACTGGACGGGAATACGAGAGGGAGAATTGCTTGCCCTGACACCGGAGTGGGTAGTTCAGCTGCTGAGGTTGCAACGTGGGTGTTGAAGGATTATGTAAAAATGTTCCAGCTTCGTAATCCGCAGTTATATATGATAGGCGCTTATATTCATCTGGATGAGGAAACATCGCATTTGCATCTGAATTTTGTTCCATGGGTATCCGGCTGTAAGAGAGGACTGGAAACAAAGACGAGCCTTAAGGCAGCACTTGCTACCAGAGGATTTGCAAGCGAGGGTAAAGGGAACACCGAATGGAAGCAGTGGGCAGAGGCGGAGAAAGATGATATTGCTCTTATCATGCGTCGATACGGAATTGACTGGAAGAAGAAAAACATGCACAATCCGCATTTATCCGTATTGGATTATAAGAAGCAGGAGCGGGTGAAGGAAGTGGCTACTCTTGAGGAAAAACTGGAGGGTGCACAGGTTGTTCTTGAATTGAAAGAGGAAAGAATAGAATCTCTGGAAAAGGAAATAGAGGATAAGCATGTCAGTATTCGAAAAGAACAATCCGAAGCGCAAAAGATGCTGGATGATACCAAGGCTGAAACTCGGAAATTGCAGTTCGAGGGAACAGATTTACGTCTGAAGAATTCAGAATTACGGTTGGAGTATTCTGAAAATGTAGATAAGCTTACCGATATACGGAAAGAAATTGAGGAGGATCAAAAGGAGGCTGACAAGTGGATGATGATATCCGACACCGCAAAATGGCAGACGTAACAGATACAGATTAAACTGGAGGAGGCGGAAAGGCTTAAGAAGGAACTGCTTGGTGCGGTCGATGGAGATGATTATCTGAAGGAACAGGTGATAGAACTGAGATACCAGAACCAAATCTTGCGGGAGGAAAATCGTAGCCTAAAGGACAAGCTGGAAAAGGAATATGAGTTTATGAAACAGTTTGTGATTGGCAGAATTAATCTGCTGGAGAAGTTTATGGAGTGTATCGGAGAGAAAGTTAAGGATGTTGGGAGAGGAAGGTGAAAAGCAAAGAGCCGTTATTGTGAAAATAGCGGCTCCTACTATTTAATGGTATTTAAGAATTCGTGTTCTAATTGGTTTGATAATTCTATTAAATTAACAGTATCACATAAACATTCACGTTGTTCTTGATTATCAATAATTGAATCGATTATTGGGTCGTTATGTAAAAAGTTTGACAACGACAATTTGTATTTTATTTGGACTTCTTGTTCATAAAATGCGATTCTTATAATGGGATTAAGTTTTGCAATTTGTGCAAGTGCATCGTCGTGTGTTGCAAATGCCTGTAGTATAATTGTATTATATTTATGGGATTGTACCGACATTTCCGTTGGGATATCCCATAAATGAAAAAGATCCCAAGCCATACCTTCGATTTTTTTAAGTTTATCTTTGGCTCCAGGCTGTATTTTTTGAAAAAAATCAGACACGCAATTATATGATTTTTCAAAATACCAATATGCAAGTAATAGACCAGATTCCAAGTAGATGCCGAGAGTAGTATTAATAAAATCTACCAGTTCGATAAGCTTGTTTCTTGGGCTTTTTTTGCTACAAAATTCAATAATATATACTTTTAATAAAAAGCAATATATGCTACGAACTCTTTTTTCATCATTTTTTTCGTAGAAACGAGAGTATTTCATTTGAGACCAAGCATCATCTGCATGATTGTAGGCAATAATATCTGGAGAACAGGGGAGAGAATAAAGTTGTTGTAAAGATAAATTGGAAAAACTAAAGAAACTTAACAAACATTCATACGCACGTGCCTCATTTTTCATACCAGATGAATTTAAACTATCTTCGAGCAAATATGGAGATATATTTAAATCCAAATCATTTTCCTTTATGTATATAAGAAAGTTAAAAAAATCTGGATCTATTGGTTTGCTTTTTAATATACGAGGTAACATAGATGCGATATTGGAATCTATATTAACTGAATATGCGGTTTTAATAGCGGATATATTCTTTTTATCCAATAGCATAGAAGTTGTTATAATGGCTGTGTTGGCATAATTTCCTAAATTAACTATGCTATATTTTGAAAGACTGTAATCATGGATGATATGTCGGAAATTAGTTGTTTGGTTTCCGTCAAACAATAAAAAAGTTATTTTTTTAGCTGGTTCATAGTTTTTGAACTTTTCTAAACAGAATATAGGATTTTTTGCATGAAGGACTTCAGCGATTATCTGTTGTATCTCTTTAGGCCACATATACATAGTAGGTCACCTCGCAGTATCTATATTAATATGAAACAGTTATAAACCAAGAAAATCCAAAGGAATTTCGTTGTAAAAATAGTGACATCCCATATTCACTATGTAATCTAAGGTATCACGATAGCGTTCGTCCAAAAACCAATCGTTAAATATATAAATGAATTCAACATCAAAATGCAAAGGGTTGAAAAGCTTTTGATATTCTAGCTTTTTGAAATGACAACCAGGAAGTTTTTCGTCAACAGAACCAGCACAATTTTGAAATTTTTTCTCAATTATGTAGACTATATTGTTTGCAAAATTAATAAAAGCTTCGTCAGGTCTCCACTCTTTGGAGTTATAATCATAATAATTAATTCCTCGTGGATTAAGGAAATATGTATATAATTTTTTTTGTGGAACAGACATACCGATTTGCTGTGTGCCGCGATAAACAGTATGATTAATAACATCATAACCAGCATTACACAATGCATCATCTAAAGACGTGGTTTGTTCGAAGTGTAGTCCGTTTTGATTTGTGCGAGCTCCACCACCATGGATATTAGGGTTTCTTGGCATAAGCTATACCTCCTTAAAAAATTCGCTGATCTCAACACCAAGTGCATTTGCAATCTGGTTAAGCACCGAGATAGAAAGACTCTTATCACAGCCGGCAGCCTCGATTTTTGATAGATAGCTGATGCTGATTTTTGATCGCTCTGCAAGTTGTACTTGTGTTAATTTGGCTTGTTCTCTGTAATGTTTTATATTTGCACCGATAACGCGATATAGGTCTGTATCGTTTTTGAAATGCATACCAGTACCTCTTTCACTATTTGTGAATATTATCGCATGAAATACAGTTCAAACAAATTCACTTATAGTGAAAGAAAATTGCTATGGATTTTACAGAAAAATTGAGTTACAATAAATAAATCAAAATAAAAGAAGGAGGTATGTCTTATAAGTTTACAACCAAATAATTTTAGGCTTGAACCAACAACAGTCTGGTCCTTTCCGGACAGAGGAAGTTGGGCAACGCATTCAGGAAAGTATAGAGGTAATTGGTCTCCGTATGTACCAAGAAATCTGATACTTAGCTATTCAAAGCCGGGAGACTGGATCTTAGATCAATTTATGGGTAGTGGAACAACCTTAGTTGAGGCAAAGCTACTCAATCGTCATGCGGTAGGTGTTGACATCAATCCGCAATCTGTTTCAATATCTGAAACAAATTTACAATTCCAATATGAATCCAATTCAAAAATATTTACTCGAAATGGGAATGCCACAGATTTGCATTTTATCAAAGATAGTCGAATTGACTTTATCTGTACGCATCCACCATATGCAAATATCATTAAATACAGTAAAGGGATAGAAGGGGATATCTCATTGCTTGCTGTTGATGATTTTTTGTCTGAAATGAAAAAGGTAGCAGAGGAATCATTTCGAGTTCTGAAAAAAGGCAAAATGTGTGCTGTTATGATTGGGGATGTAAGAAAATATGGAAAAGTAATTCCTTTAGGATTTCGTATGATGGAATGCTTTTTGCAGGCTGGATTTATGAATAAAGAGATTATTATTAAAGAGCAGCATAATTGTTGTTCCACTGAGTATTGGGAGACAAAAAATAATAATTTTTTACTTCTGGCACACGAGTACATATTTGTTTTTCAGAAGTAAGGCAATTCACAAAGAGTGAAAGTTTTGGTTGTTATTTTGTATGTTTGCAAGTATAATGGATATGTAGAAGGTTGCCCGTTATGGACATAGAGAAGAGGAATCAAAATGAGTAATTCAAGTATCGCTCCTTTTGTGAAATGGGCTGGCGGTAAGCGTCAGTTAATTCCACAAATAAAGGAAAGAATGCCTGAAAAGTACAATGATTATTATGAGCCATTTGTAGGTGGCGGTGCAGTTGCATTTGAATTGATGCCTACAAATGCTCTGATAAATGATATCAACAAGGCGTTAATAAATGCGTATAAGCAGATATGTAATGCACCGGAAGCATTTTTAAAGGCTGTAAATAAGCTTGATAAAGAAATGTGGGAAGATGGCAAGAAATACTATTATTCTCTGCGGGAGTATTACAATGATAAGCTGATGAAAGCAGAATATGATGTGGAGTTGGCTGCGTTGTTTGTATTTATCAATAAGCATTGTTTTAATGGTTTGTACCGGGTAAATGGTAAAGGATTATTTAATGTTCCGTATAACAATAGTCGCAGGGCTTCTGTTGATGAAAGTGCTATTATGGAGATTTCGAAATATCTTCAGGGGGTAACTATCATCGATGGAGATTTCGAAGAAGCGTGCAAGGATGCAAAGAAGGGTGATTTTGTATTTATAGACAGCCCATATGCTCCACTGAATCCTACTTCTTTTGAGTCATACACAAAAGAAGGATTTGATATAGAAAGTCACAAGCGATTAGCAAATCTTTTCGTTGAATTGACAGCCAGAGGTTGCTACTGTATGCTCACAAACCATAATACGGACTTGATAAATGAGTTATATGGTAATAAGGGCTACAGAATAGATGTGGTAAGCGTAAAGCGTATGATTAATTCAGATGCATCGAATAGAGTTGGTGAAGAAGTGATTATATGCAATTATTAAGGAGATAAAGCAATGGGATATTTTGATGAACAACAAAGAATAGTTGATTATGTCACTCGCGATGGTATGATAATAGAATTAACACAAAATAAGGATAATCTGAAAAGTAATTATCAGGTATTAGAGACTTATGCAGATTCTTCTCAATTGGCAATAAAATATCCTGGATATAAGACAACTAGAGCTAAATGTGATTATTGTGTATATTTAGTAGACGAAGATGGTGAACATCCTATTTCTCATGTTGAGATTATGACTGATCTATATAATAAAACTACTATGCAAAATTATAAGCATATGAAACAGTATATTGAGGATGTTGCGACAATAGGTCGTGATATTAATATAGATATATCTTTACTCTCGGCATTTGAATATGGTTTTTCATTTGAAGTGTTGACCGATTTGATGTTTTATATTGCAATTCAAGAAGATATCAATTATCCAGAGGAACGTTTCCAAGGAAGAAAAATGTGTTTTTATAGGTATCTTGAAGCAATATACTGTAAAGTACATACTAATCATCAAATAGAAGAAGCGATAAATAAAGCTGTTGCGTATGGATATATACCTAGAAATTGGAATGATGTAGGAGAATTGTATAATATCGTTTCAAGAATAAAACGTTAATTATAGAGAGGCGAAATATATATGAATCAAGTTTGGGGTTCAAAGGTGCCATTATATTTCGAGACAGAAGAATCACAGTTGGTATTAGGTGATTCTTTTAAAATTCTAACAAAGATGAAACCGGAATCTGTTGATATGATATTTGCGGATCCACCCTACTTTTTGAGTAATGACGGCATTACCTGTCAGGGTGGTAAGATGGTTTCGGTAAATAAAGGCTCATGGGATAAGCTTTCAGAAAGTGGAACCAGCGTCGAAGAGAAACATAAGTTTAACAGAAAGTGGATTAGGTTATGTAAGAAAGTACTCAAGCCGAATGGCACAATATGGATATCAGGAACATTACACAATATTTATTCGATTGGTATGGCATTGGAGCAAGAAGGCTTCAAGATAATAAACAACATAACATGGCAGAAAACAAATCCACCACCAAACTTAGCATGTCGATGCTTCACACATTCTACGGAAACCATTTTATGGGCAAAGAAGAATGATAAGAAGTCTCGGCATTTTTTTGATTATCAGAAGATGAAAAAAATGAATGGTGGAAAGCAGATGAAGGATGTGTGGACTGGAGCTTTGACAAAACCATCAGAAAAGACAGAAGGTAAGCATCCGACACAGAAGCCAGAATATCTGCTTGAGAAAATAGTGTTGGCATCTACGGAAAAAGGACAAGTTATTTTAGATCCTTTCTGTGGATCCGGAACTACCGGAGTAGAGGCAGTGCGATTTGGGCGGAAGTTTGTTGGAATAGATGTAAGCGAAGAATACTTGGAGATATCCAAAAGGAGATTGGAGAAGGTAAAAATAGATGCGAAAGAACATTGAGATATCTGATGAAAAGATAAATGAATTTTTAGAACAGTTTTATAGCTATTTTGAAAGTGGATATGCATTTGAAGAATTTTTGAAAGTGTATCTTGAAAAGATTGGTCTTGATGAAGTTGTTGTTACACAGCGTTCCTCGGATGGAGGAATTGACTTGGAGGCTGTAAGATATGGCGTTGGTGGATTTGCTGGGGCAGACGCTGTTGATTATTTTGTTCAAGCAAAGAGAAATAAACCGGGAACGACAATTCCAATAGAAAAAGTGAGAGCACTTAGAGGTGTGATGCCTTCGGGAAGTAAAGGTATATTTATTACGACTGCAAGTTATTCGAAGAAGACGGAAGAATTTGTGGATGCAGACCCATCACGTCCGATAATTCTTATAGATGGAAAATCTCTTGTTGAAAGCTGTATTGATAACGAGATTGGTTTTGTATTTACACCAGTATTCAGTAAAAATGCCATGGATGCATTGAAGGATGAATGTGATGATTTAGTAAAAGAAGATGGAACAGTAGTAGAAGAGAATGAGGGTGTTAAGCTGGTCGTAGATAAGCAGATTTCTGCTAATGACATTCGAGCAAGAATACTAAGATTACCGAAAGCGGTTTCTAATTTGTTACCATATGATGCACATAAAGTTAAAGTGATATTTAATGGAATGGCACCTAAAGAATTAACAATAGCTAAGAATAGAGGATACCTTGCAGGCGTAACAGATTTGTATAAGGAATCCGGATTAATTGCTGAAGATGGTTCGTACAATCCGTGTAAGGCGATATGGAAATTCTCAGAGGATAAAATAGACATTATTATAAAGGAGCACTGATAGATGAGAGATTTTGATGAATGGCTTAGTAAATTTCGTGCCAGTATTTCTAGCTACGATTATTATATAGATTTTGAGAAGGTTGTTAAAAATGTTGAGGAAATCAAGGTAGAATTGAATATTCTGAATACACTCATTGGTTCGAAAAATATTGAAGAGGATTTTGAAAAGATAATGACAAAGTATCCGGAAACATTACAGTGCATTCCGTTACTTCTTGCAGTACGAGGATATGAAATATATGCACAGGATGAAGATGGTGCATTTTTGTATAACTTCAAGAAGATGAATTACAGTGTGGAGCAGTATAAGATCTTCATGCGTAAGACAGGGCTGTTTGATATGATTGCAAATCATTTGGTGAATAACCTCGTAGATTATGCTTTGGGTATTGAAACAGGATTGGATTCTAATGGGCGTAAGAACCGGGGCGGTCATCAGATGGAAGACTTGGTTGAGAAATACATAGTGGCAGCAGGTTTTAAGAAGGATGTAAACTATTTCAAAGAAATGTACTTAAGGGATATTGAAGAAAAATGGGACATTGACTTATCAGCACTTTCTAATCAGGGTAAAGCTGCTAAGAGATTCGATTTTGTAATCAAAACGGATAAGATGATTTATGTTATTGAGACAAACTTCTATGGTGGTGGTGGTTCAAAACTCAATGAAACTGCAAGGAGTTATAAAATGCTTTCGCAGGAGGCAGATACCATAGATGGATTTACATTCGTCTGGTTTACGGATGGAATAGGTTGGAAAAGTGCGAGAGGTAATTTGAGGGAAACATTTGAGGTCTTGGATACGATTTATAGTATTGATGATATGGAGAATGGGATAATGTTAGAATTATTTTTGTGATAGAAGGGATGGACATATGAAATATTATTATGATGTAGTACTTTCTTTTGCTGGTGAAGATAGGGAATATGTGGAAGAATGTGCGGATATATTGACAGCACTTGGAATTAAGGTCTTTTATGACTCGTATGAGCAAGATGTATTATGGGGAAAAGATTTATATACTTTTCTCGCAGATATATATTCTAATAAAGCGAGATATGCAATTGTTTTTATATCGCAGCACTATGTTAAGAAATGTTGGACTAAGCATGAGTTTAAATTTATTAATGAAAGAATGTTTAATAGTGAAACGGAGTATCTGTTGCCTGTTTTTTTAGATGATACAAAGTTGTGTGGTATTCCGGAAACGCAGGGATACTTGACCAATAAAACACCTTATGAAGTAGCTGTCATGTTCGCAAAAAAGATAAATAAGGATATTGATGTAGAGTTAATGAAGAGTGAATTGCAACAGAGTCTTCCAACATACGAGATTACAGTTAGGGGGAGAAATGTTCGGTTTTATAGTGCAGTGGAAGAATTTGATGCAGAGTATCCGCTTTCGTTTTTAATGGAATTGTATAAATTAGATATGTTGTATGATTTATTTATTTTACCAGCGCTTGTGCCGAATTAACATAAAATTTATTTGCATATCTTGACAGAACTTGATAAAAGAGATATATTGAAGGTGTTTGTTTAAAGTGTAGCTTTTACGCTTTGTAACATTCTATTATCTGCTGAATTAAGATATAGATAGTGACACATTGAAATGATACATATGTGCCTTCTATTTCGCTACCTTTCAGCAGGAGCGAATTTTTTATTTTAAGGAGGTATGAGTTATGAAAGAACTCACAATTACAATTCCAGTAAAATCTTTTAAAAAGTTTGACAATCCATATGATTCAAAAGCTATGGCTGCAAAGTATCAGTTCTTTGTTAATGTTGCAGATATTCCTTCTGAATGGTTGGAGTGGTTGTCGGTTAACCCAAGAGAACAGAAACTTACTACAGATGTTGCTAGAGATATTGCAAAATCATTACGTAGTAGTAAAAAGAATTTTCATGTGTTAAATAGAGGAATTTTACTCTCGGCAGAAGAGGTAACTTTTGATAACAAAGAAAAGATGGCTACAATTAAGTTTCTTAATCCCAATATGCATGGTATTGTAGATGGTGGACATACATATCGTCAAATATTAAAATATCAGGAAGAGATAAATCCAATATATGAAAAATATGTGCAAGTAGAGGTAATTACTAGTTTTGACAGTATAGAAGAACTAGCCGAAGCAAGAAATAATTCTGTGGCAGTTGATGATAAATCTATAGAGGAATTAAGAGGTACTTTTGACCCCATCAAAAGAATTATTGAAAATCAAAGGATTCAGGGTGAAAAATATTTTGATAGAATTTCGTTTAGACAAAACGAATTCTGGGGAAATAAGGATGTTAATAATATTATAGATGTTAGAGAAATTATATCTATAATTAATATGTTTAACCCTATATTGTACGATCCGATGACGCCTATTCATCCTATTCAGTCATATACAGGTAAGGCAGCAAGTTTGAATAAATTTTTAAAAATGTCTCCTCTAGGAGTTAAAGAAGAAGACCCGGAGTATAGAAATGCAGTAATTGAGAAATTGACGAAAATTATTCCAGATATTTTTAAACTTTGGGATGATATAGAGGTTAATTTTGCTAAAGTATCTAAGGAACTTAATAGAAGGTATGGAAGCAAGCCGTATTCAAATTATGGTAAAGATAATGTGAAAAAAATTTCTATGTTTTCGAATGTTGAGATGGATTATACCGTACCAAAAGGAATTATGTATCCAGTTGTTGGAGCATTCAGAGCGTTAGTTTGCGAAAGGGATGGGCAGTATGATTGGACTATTTCTCCGTTTAATGTATGGGATGAGAAAAAGGAGCAGATTGTCACATCGGTTTTGGAAAGTTCGGCACAATTTGGGAATAGTCCTGATAAACTTGGAAAGTCAACATTATTATGGGATTCATTATATAATATGATACTAATCTATAGGATAACAAATGAAATGAAAAATAGGTAGGCTATGATAATGTTCTTTTGTGAAGTAGGAGCGGGAGTGAAATACTTACAACAAAATGACAATACAATCCCTAGAAAATCTACGCAATATGTAGAAACCATATAAAACTCCTTGATTACTGCCTTAAAAATCAACGAAAAACACCACATAACAACTTTACAAAGAGGAGTTTGAGTAGTAGCCACAAGTCTTGGAACCCGCTAAACAAGCGACTTCCGAGACTTTTTGTTTTGCTCTGCTACTATTTTGCTACGTAAACGCTCCATGGTGAGTGCCTTTAAAATCAGTATTCATCTGTAATAAAATGTCTGTAGCAAATTCGTGTTTTTCGTAACGAATTTTGCGAAATTTCCAACATGAGGCAGATATTTTGAGCAGACAAAAATTGAACAGGCGAAACTACAATACTGGGCAGGTATGATTCATGATTGTCAGCATTCAGGCCTTAAGACAAAAGAATGGCTTGCAAACCACGGAATAAGTAAGGATACTTATTACTACTGGTACAAGAAAGTTCAAACCGTTTGTGTAGAGGCTATGGAAATGCCAGACACGCTTTCAATGCCTGAGTTTATGTCATTACCAGTTCCGGCAGAGCCAGCTAATGTGCCGGTTGAGTCGGCTATTAGATCCTATGCAGTAGTTACAATGCACATAGGTAAAGCGGGGATTGAAGCAGAGTGGGATAAACTTTTGGACTAACAGTCCAATGCAATTATAGTTCCTATAGGATATCATATAATCAAAAGAAGAGGATTGGTGTATATCTTATGGGAACTAATTTTTATATGATGAGTAGAAATAAAAAGCTAATGCGAGAGTATTTTGCTGTTGAAACAGAATATACAATCAAGGATATCGAATATGAAATTGTAGATGAGCCATATTTAGGGTATAAGGTACATCTTTGTAAACTGAGTGCAGGTTGGCGACCACTATTTCAAAGACATAAGACTATCAGTACATTTAAGAAAGTGGAAGAATTTTGCCTGAAAAATAAGAGCATGGTAAGTATCTATGATGAATATGGCAGGAGATACACATGGAAACAATATTTCAAAAAAGTGTACAATCATAGTCAGCGTAAGGCAGAGCCAAGGAAATGGATATATGATATTGATCCTATTTTTCCAGATAATGGTGCTAGATTACATATGGCATCATGTACAGAGCAGGAAGCGGAAATATATATGCCATTATGTCATAGAGAATACAACGAGAATGAAAAATTGGCGAAGGAACGTTTTCATGTGCATGAAAGAATATGGGGTGATGAGAAGAGTTGGGAAGATCCAGATTATCCATTCGATTGGACAGAGGGTGAATTTTGCTAAAGGAGTTGACAACATATGTATGAACATATTGATATGAAGAAAACAGGCATCTTATTAAAATATAGAATTGAAAAAGCAGGTTATACAGTAAAGGATATACAGAAAATATTGCAGTTATCATGTCCACAGCCGATATATCGTTGGTTTAAGGGAATGATTTTGCCATCTGTTGATCATCTTTATGTATTGAGCAGGTTTCTAAAGGTACATATGGAAGATTTGCTTGTGCCCCAATGTGAAAGTATCAGAGAGGTGGAAATGTGTGTATGTACATCAAGTTATAAAAGATTATCTGAGTACTGGAAACGTTTATATATAAACAAATGTGCGTAATATCAGGAAAGGTGGATTATATAGTACAAGCTATGGATGACGAAATTAAGAAAATAGTATGCATGATAACAGAACTTGATGACTTAGCATATGCTACATATAAACCGATAGTCGAAGAAATATGTGCAAGAAAAGCATCTGAATCAGAAGTAGAATATTTGCTGGATTATATGGTTGGAATATGTAGCAGCGACAGGATGTTAGAGCTATTCAAGTGTGTATGTAGAAAGTATATATATTTATATCCAGAAATGGTTACATCTGAAATATATACATATAAGAGTATGTATGAAGAAGCAGGAAATGATTTAACAGGTGCAAATTTTGCACATGTTGATGGCAATGGAGAAAATCATTGATATTGATATATACAAAAAATATAAATTATTTGTTTGGGTTATTTTGAATGATATGTATAATCTGGACATAAAAGCAGTATGTGCAAAAAATGCACGTACTGGTATGATGATAAAAATGTTACAGCTGCATCGTCATCCTCATTCATATTCTGAACTAGTAGCAGGTCGTCATCATCAAGATTCAACGAAATAGTATACTCTATATTTGGGGCTGTTGGGTTCATTGGGTATTTTTCCTCTTTGAGATAATATTCCGTTTCTGATATTTCTCCATCCTCCAGTTTGTCTCGTAAACGTGCCCAATAAGATGAATTATATTGTCATATTTGATGTGAGAGTGAATGTTGTGAATGTAGTTGGTATATTCCACCAGCTAGAGAATTATCAGAGTAAATTATAATATGCTTTGGGGTAGAGCAGAGTCAGTTGAAAGGCTGGCTCTAATTTTTGCACTTTTTTAGTAGACTGGCGAATAACTGTGCAGTTCATATAACTTCTTAAGAAGGATTCCAAACCATGCATTTACGCACTATGAAATAATGATTCCGCTACATATCCACGATTCACTTTATGCCGATTCACTTTATGCACCTGAAATATATATTGCAAACCAGGAAACAATCGCAAGAAGTTGCGATTGTTATTGATGATGTAGTGATTCTGTGATATCATATAAAATATGGTACATGAAAACGGAGGTCAAAATGAAAGTATTGGTAATGAATTGTAGTCTTGTAAGAAATGGAGCAACAGCAGAAAGAGTTAAGGATAGGCGGTAAAATTGATTCGAAAAGGTTAACAGATTTAGAGGGGGAGTATGAGATGGCAAAAAACTATAAATATAAAAAAGCAATTATAGCAGACATAGATGAACTTGTAAAAACAAGAATTATCGTCCTTCGAGCAGCCAACAAACTATCGAATGATGTGGATATGTCATTAGTGGAAAAAGAATCCTATGAGTATTATAAGAGTGCATTAGAAACTGGTGAGCATGTTGCATATCTGGTGTATGATAACGAAACCTTTATTGGCGCTGGTGGTGTCAGCTTTTATCAGGTTATGCCGACCTACCATAATCCGACTGGTAAAAAAGCGTATATTATGAATATGTATACGGCACCGGAATATCGAAGACAGGGAATTGCATTTCATACATTGGATTTGCTGGTAAAGGATGTAAGGAAACAGGGCATATCACAGATTGCTTTAGAGGCGACAGAGATGGGACGACCGTTATATGAAAAGTATGGATTTGTAAAAATGGAAGATGAAATGGAGCTGATAAAATGACAAGAGTTTATTTCGTGCGTCACGCACAGCCGGAACACGATTGGGAAGAAGACAGAACAAGACCTTTGACGGAAGAAGGCAAGAAAGATTCTGCAATTGTTTTGGAATTTTTGAAGGATAAGAAAATAGATGCGTTTTATTGTAGTCCGTATAAACGTAGCATGGATACAATTACAGAGGCAGCAGATTTTTTCACAAAAGAGATTATAACAGATGAGAGATTGAGGGAGCGTGAAAAGGGACTTGATGGAAACAACCACGGAATGTTCCGAAAACGGTGGGCTGATCATAATTATCATGAAGAAGGTGGAGAGTCAATTGCTATGGTGCAAAAACGTAACATAGAGGCACTGAATGAGATTTTATCAGATAATACGGATAAAGATATTGTTATAGGAACCCATGGTACTGCCCTTAGTACGATATTGAATTTTTATGACAATAATTTTGGATGTGAAGATTTTTTAAGAATTATTGACAGGATGCCATATATTATCGAACTGGACTTTGAAAGCAGCTGTAACGAAATGGAATCTGAATGTCCGAGTTACAGTTTTAAGCTGATTGGCAAACAGGAACATTGTTATATAGAGAAGGAATTTAAAGGTAAGTAGCGTGCGGATAAAAAGTAGTGAGGAATAGATGAATACACGATATTATATGGTCATTATCAAGGGTGAAATAAAGACATCCGAAATAATGTCATGTGGTTACAATAGAAATACCCAAAAATGGGATGTAAAATTCAATAATGGAAAAACATACTCGTATGCATATTTGAATGTGGAAAAGTTGACTGATCCGGAGGTTTTGAATCCTAACATGTATCGGATTAGCAGAGAAGGACGAGAGTTCTTTGAAGTTAATGCAATATATGTATTTAGAAGCGGAAGGGAGTCTTATTGGCACATTTGTTTTGGCGATGGTAGTGAAAGAGATTATCGTCGGAGCGACTTGCATATTATAGAGTCATGTCTTGCCCAGAGTCAGTCATCAAATATATTTGAATATATAAAGCAAATTGCAGGTTTGAGTAATCTTAAGAATGAAGAGACTGGTGAAAAATTATTGTCTAAGAAGTTTGACAGGATTTCTTTTGTGGGTAGTGATGTGGCCTTGGCAAAGTATTTGAATCCATCGTCATTGCAAGGGAAAAGAACAGAACGCGAATACATTCCGATTTTCCCATTTGGATGCAATAACAGTCAGTATAAGGCTGTAAAAAATGCCATGGAGAATCAGATTAGTGTTATACAGGGACCTCCAGGAACGGGAAAGACACAGACGATATTGAATATTATTGCCAATATATTAATGCAAGGGAAAACGGTACAGATAGTATCCAATAATAATTCGGCAACGGAAAACGTATATGAAAAATTATCTTCTCTAAAATACAATTTGGGTTTTATTGCTGCGACATTAGGAAGTTCTAAAAATAAGAAATTATTTGTTGAGCATCAGGACGCCGCTTATCCCGATTTTTCGTCGTGGAAAATGGGAGAAGATCCAAGTGTTTTGCAGAAGGAAATAGCAGAGCAATCCAGTCAGTTAAAAAGTGTTTTTGCTAAGCAGGAAAAATTAGCGTGTTTAAGGCAGGAACTTTCACAGTTGGTTACTGAACAGGAATATTTCAATCAATATGTTAAAGAATCAGATGTTCATACAGATAGTATTAAGTTCAAGAAAAAACTATCTTCAAAGCAATGGATGGTATTGTGGCAGGAGTGCCAGTTGATTTCAGAAGAGAAAACGGCAATAGGATTTTGGTTTAAGATAAAAGCTTTATTTAAATATGGAGTAACCGATTGGAGTATTTATAAGCAGGATATTTCAAAGATAATTACAACCTTTCAGGCAATGTATTATCGTGCAAAGCAGGCGGAGTTGTCTGCGGAAATTGCAGATATTGAAAAGTATTCAAATAGTGTTAATAAGAATTTGCTTGAGGATTTATGCAAACAGTCAATGGTTGTCCTAAAAGACAAACTGGCAAGGAAATATGAAGGTAACAGTAGTAGGAAAACTTTTAGTGAAGATAATTTGTGGAAGGAACCATACGATGTACTGGCTGAGTATCCGGTTATATTAAGTACAACATTTTCATCAAGAAACAGCCTGAATTCAGATGTTGTGTATGATTACCTTATCATGGATGAGGCATCACAGGTAGATATTGCAACTGGTGCGTTGGCATTGTCCTGTGCAAGGAATGTTGTTATTGTGGGGGATACCAAGCAACTTCCCAACGTTGTTACAGATGATATAAAAGCCAAAGCCAAAGCTATATTTGACAGATTTAATGTGAGTGAAGGATATAAGTATACAAACAGTTTTCTGCAATCCATTTTGGATGTTATGCCAAACGTAACACAAACGTTGTTGCGGGAACATTATAGGTGTCACCCAAAAATAATAAATTTCTGTAACCAGAAATTCTATCGTGGTGAATTGATTATTATGACAACGGATAAGGGTGAAGAGGATGTTTTATCGGTAGTAAAAACGGTAGCGGGAAATCATGAACGTAACCATTATAGTCAGCGCCAGATAGATGTTATTAAAAATGAGATTATACCAAAATATGTTTCAAATCCGGAAGAAACCGGAATTATTGCACCGTACAAAAATCAGGTAGAAGCATTAAGCAAGGAGATAACAGATATTGATGCTGCTACAGTGCATAAGTTCCAGGGCAAGGAGAAAGAGAATATTATCATATCTACTGTGGATGATGAAATATCTGATTTTGCAGATGATCCATATTTAATCAATGTTGCTGTATCAAGAGCCAAAAAGAAATTGATGTTGGTTGTAACTGGAAATGTGCAATCAAAAGAGCACAATATAACAGATTTGATTGATTACATTCAGTATAATAATTTTGAGGTTACTGAAAGCAAGATTTATTCGATTTTTGATTACCTTTACAAGCAGTATACTGAGGAAAGAAGAGTATACTTGCAGAAGCACAAAAAAGTATCAGAATATGATTCGGAAAATCTGATGTATTCATTGATAGAGGACATTATCTCAGCTAACAAGTATTCAAGCTTGGAAGTTGTTTGTCATTTTCCGTTGAATATGTTGATTAAGAATCCAGAATTATTAAATGAGCAGGAATGTCAGTATGCAATGAATCCAGCAACACATTTAGATTTTCTGATTTATAACAGAATTGGTAAAAAGCCTGTGTTGGCGATTGAGGTTGATGGATATGAATACCATAAAGAGGATACCATTCAGGCTTCAAGAGATTTATTGAAAAATCATATAATGGAGCTGTACGAAATTCCATTACTGAGATTTAAAACAAATGGTAGCGGTGAAAGAGAAAAGATTGTAGAGATGCTGGATAAGTTGGTTTGATAGCGTGAAAAGAAAAAGGAGAAATTACCATGGCTGTATCTTATAAACGATTATGGAAATTATTAATAGATAAAAAAATGAGTAAATCGGATTTGCGTAAAAAGGCAGAAATTGCCCCTAACACAATGACAAAGCTTCGCCGTGATGAAGAGGTGAGTCTCATGATTCTTAGCAAAATCTGCAAAACTTTACATGTAGACTTTGGGGATATTGTGGAGTATGTGCCGGATGCAGAAATATGGGATTTGTATAATGAGAACCGAGAGCTTCTGGGAAAAGACCATATCAGAGGAGAACAGTTACCGATAGACGGATACCATCTGGTGGTGCATGTCTGGATCCGTAATTCTAAGGGAGAGTATCTGATTGCACAGCGCTCAGCAAATAGAACAGCATTTCCTTTGATATGGGAGTGTGTGGATGGTTCAGTAGTTAAAGGAGAGGACAGTCTGCAAGGAGCGCTTAGAGAAGCAAAAGAAGAAGTTGGAGTAGATTTATTACCAGAAAAAGGTCAAGTTATTTTTACAAAAACACGAAAAATCATTGATGGAAAAATTTATAATGATATTATGGATGTTTGGCTGTTTGATTACGATGGAGAGGTTGATTTAGGCAATGCCACAACAGATGAAGTGGCGCAGGTTGCATGGATGAATCGGGAACAAATTAAGGAATTGTTTGAGCATAATATGTTTGTGGATACATTGGAATACTTCTTTACGGAAGTGGACAAGCAGTAATTTGGAAAGTTGGTGGATATATGAAGGAAAAAGAACATCAATCCATAGAGTGGAAGGAGTCATGGCAGGATGAGTATTTAAAATGGATTTGTGGATATGCCAATGCCTACGGTGGAACAATATACATAGGTACAGATGACAATGGTAATGTTGTAGGTATTGATAATGCAAGAGATTTATTAGAGCGAATTCCTAATAAAATTACGGACACAATGGGAATCATTGTAGATGTAAATTTGTTATATAAAGGCGAACTTGAGTATCTGTAGATAATTGTTGATAAATATCCATCTTTAATAAGTTTTCGTGGGAAATATTATTATCGTTCAGGAAGTACCATGCGTGAAATTACTGGAAAGGAATTAGAAAGAGCTTTGTTGAAAACGCAGGGAAGAACATGGGATGGTGTGCCTCTGCCAAAACTGTCAGTATCTGATTTAAAGCAGGATGCAATACAGTTATTCAAAGATAAGGCAGTGAAAAGATGAAGGCTTACGAAGGAAGAAGTCAGTGTGGAAGATACTATCTTGATGGATAACCTGCACCTAATTGATGAAGATGGATATTTGATAAGAGCAGCAATGCTTGCGTTTTATAAGGATCCAGAGAAGTGGGTAACAGGTTCTTATATCAAAATCGGTTATTTTGGAAAATTGGATTCGGATTTGGTGTATCAGGATGAGGTGCACGGGCCTTTGATAGAGCAGGTAGATAAGACTGTAGATTTGGTATACACGAAATATATGAAGGCATTGATTGATTATGAGGGTGTCCAGAGAATTGAGCAATTTATGTTCCACAAGGACGAATTCCGTGAGATTTTGTTGAATGCCATTGTTCATAAGGATTACAGTAGCTATAATCCAATCCAGATTAGTGTTTATGAGGATAAGATATATATTTGGAACGATGGTGGGATGCCTCCAAATCTGGATTCTACTGACAAGTTGTTTATGAAACATTCATCAAAGCCTTATAATCCGAAATTGGCTAATGTCTTTTTCAAAAGCGGTATGATTGAAGCTTGGGGAAGAGGATTCGAGAAGATTAGGGAAGCCTGTGCGTTGTATGATGGACCATTGCCAGAATACGAGATTAATGAGGCTGGAATTATGGTTCTTTGCAAGGCTTGTGATAGGTATTTGAGGTTATTGAGAGATGATGGTCAGGATGTGAATAAGCTGATTATCGATTTTTGTAAAGACCCGAAGTCGGTCCAAGAAATAATGGATGAATTTGATTTTGATAGCAGGACAAGCTTTAGAAGAAAGTATTTAACTCCTATGCTGAAAAATGGTGTGTTAAAGATGACTATACCGGAAAAGCCATCAAGTAAAAATCAGAAATACTTTTCGTAAGAAAATAGGCTAACCACATCTTAACCAATGTGGTTAGGTTAATACATATTCTTATAGATAGTATCATCGGAAAAGTGCAATAAAATTTATGGGAGGAATAAAAAGTGAAAAAGAAAATCTTAATACTTGTAAGCATATTAGTGGTGTTTCTAGCTATACCTCCATTTGTAAATTATTGGGTGTCGACGCCTTCATCTATAGGATTTATACCAATAGAAAAGCAGGAAGTTTGGATTAGTTTCTATGCCTCATTAATAAGTAGTGGAATAACATTGCTAGGAGTTGCTTTGACTATTTGTTATACCGATTTTACTAGGAAAGAAGATTTTAGAAAGCATGAACAGGAATTAAAAGAGGAATATGAAAAAAGAAATAACGATACGAAAATTAATCTCTCTGCACAGTATAAGCCTATTTTGACAGTTACATTTGATTCGAATTATATAGATGATATTAAATTTGGGATGTCAAAACGTCCAAAGTTTTATATAGAAAATACATTATCGTTGAATGGTAAGATGGAAATTCAATTTAATAAAAAAAGAATTAGTATTAGTTTGTATGTCTTGAATATAGGGAGAGGAGAAGCTAATAATATAAAAATTAGTTCTTTGATTTTGGATTCCAAAGGAAGTACATGGGATACTGAATTAAGGACATATAAGGAAATTGCTACTTCTAGTGGAATATGTTTAATGTTTTACAAGGAACTATCAGAGCGTGAATGGAAGGAATACAGTAATAAAATGCTAGAAGAACCTTTTAAAATGTGTATAGACATTGAATATGATGATCTTGTTGGCTTTCATCATAAGTTGAATAGTTTATTGATGGTAAAACGATTTGTACATATAAGAGATGAGGATAATAATGTTATTGAAAATGTTTTAGTTATAAATCCGTATGATTCTACGATTCAAAATATGACAAGTATTGACAGTTAGTATTATGGTGATTGTTAAGTATATGACGGAAAACCAAGTGATTGAATATATTTATAATGGCATTGTAGAGAACATAGCTCAAGAATTTGAGAGAGAATTGGGCAGTATAATGGCAGTTTTTAATTTTGACTATGGCGACGAATTTTAAATTAGTGTATGTAAGTTTTTAAGGAGATTTCTACCGCTGAAATATGGTATCTGCCGAGGATTTGTGGTGGATAGGCATGGTAATACAGCAGGAGATGATATTATTACCTATGACCAAGAATTATACCCGACACTAAGATTTTTGGATTCGGATAATCAATTTGCACAGAAGGAACAGATTCCAGTTGAAGTTGTATATGCGTACATAGAAGCTAAGATAGACGCTTAAAGAGCTTTCTGAAAAACGGATATTTCAAAGTTAGTCTCACGAGATTTGAGACTGAGTGAGACTCTATTATATAGCAAAACGCGATAAAACCGGGATTTGCAGGTGAATTATAAAGTTGTAGTCTCAAGTCAGTCTCATTTTTGAAATCGTTTGTTGAGACTAACGTAAACGCACCATAGCGAGTACTCCTTAAATTTTACAGCCGTCATCCCTGGCGAC